>JFJP01005690.1_pt1 | contig 45977 bp, 51 predicted proteins | sample 431651 | NCBI WGS metagenome assembly JFJP01 (sample SAMN02602958, study PRJNA72255) | Microbial mat metagenome, whole genome shotgun sequencing project. | biome: fresh water; feature: sink hole; material: water; isolation source: purple microbial (photo- and chemosynthetic) mats found in...
TCGCAGTCGGAAACGATGATCTTGCAGGCCTTGTTGCCGCATTCGTCCAAGGCCTTGGCTTCGGCAATGCGTTTGGTGTTGCCGTAACCAATGCCTGAATAGGTTTTGGATGCAGCGTAAGCACCGCATTGTTTGAACCACACGGCAACTTTGCAGTTTTTGTTGCCGCTCTTGCGGCATTCCTTCAGCGCACCGGCTTTGGCTTCGGCTTCGCTGTCGGCGCCGGTGACATAGCCGTAGCCGGGTTCGTCCTGGCCTTCTTCGTCATCGACGGCGATGGCACCAATGGCAAAAGCGTTCAGGGGCAGGGCCAAGGCCAGTGCCAGGCTGCAAAGGAATGCGGTGGTTTTTTTCATGGTGCGGATATGTTACCCGCCCATTTCGTGCCGGTCGGCCGCGCAGTAGATGTCGGCTGCCATGCGGGGGTCGAAGCGCGCGCAGCGGTCAGCCATGCGGCGGGCCTCGGCGGCCTCTGCCGTCCGTGAGCCTAGGACGCTGGTCGTGGTGGCACGGTGGCTGAAGCTGCGCGCCACGGCAGCCAGCAAGTGGCGTGCTGCCGTGAAGAGTTCTTTCAGCGCATCGCTGATGCCGGGCTGTGTGCTGGGGTTGTAGGCGGTGGTAGACATGGTGTGTTCCCTTTGATTGTTAAATTGCTGCAGTGCCGCATAGGGTAAACCCTGATTCTTTTCATGGGCTGACTGCAAACGCCCGTGATGAAGCTCTCCGGCACAATGGCCCCGTTGTTGGACTGGAGGCGTGTCGCCGTGATTGCATCCCTGTTGGCCATCTGTGTGGGCGCTTCTGTCGGGGCCGTGTTGCGCTGGGTGCTGGCGCTGGCGCTGAACGCCACGTTCCCGCTGCTGCCGCTGGGCACGCTGGTGGCCAACTTGGGTGGGGGCTACCTGATGGGTGTGGCGCTGGCCGTGTTCGGCAGCCATCCGGGATGGGCGCCCGAGTGGCGGCTGTTGGTCATCACCGGGTTTCTGGGCGGACTCACCACGTTCTCCACGTTTTCAGCCGAGGTGACCACGCTCATTCAGCAGGGCCGCATGATGTGGGCGGGCCTGGCCATCTCTGCGCACGTGGTGGGGTCGTTGGCCATGACGCTGCTGGGCCTGGCCACTGTGGGTTGGCTCAAACCCAACTGATGCAGATCTGAGGTCCCCGCAGCCAAGTGCTGCGGGGACCCAGGCCTTGGCGTGGTGTGGCTTGCAGGCCCGCCGTTACCATGCGCCGCCATGACGGTTTCTCCACCCCGCACCCGCACCCCTGCCAGCGCCTATGTCTTGGGCATCGACTTCGGCACCTCCAACTCTGCCATGGCCTGGCGTTCAGGCCAAGGGCTGTCCGAGCCGCTGGCCGTGGAAGGTGCGGCCACGGCCATGCCCACGGCCTTGTTCTTCAACGCCGAAGATCACACGACCCACTTTGGCCGCGATGCCGTGGCCCACTATTTGGCCGGCACCGAAGGGCGGCTGATGCGCTCGCTCAAAAGCCTGCTGGGCAGCCCGCTGCTGCTGGAGAAGACCGAGGTCAACGGGCAGGCCGTCAGCTTCCAGGACATCATTGCCACCTACCTGGCCGAGCTGAAGGCCCGTGCCGTGGGGCACACCGGCGCCGAGCCCACCCGTGTGGTGCTGGGCCGCCCGGTTCATTTTGTGGACGATGACCCCGAGCGCGACGCGCTGGCCCAGCGCATGCTGCTCGATGCCGCCCACACCGCCGGTCTGCGCAACGTGGGTTTCCAGTTGGAGCCGATTGCGGCGGCGTTTGACTACGAGCGCCGCGTCAACCGCGAAAGCGTGGTGCTGGTCGCTGACATTGGGGGGGGCACCTCCGACTTCACCGTGGTGCGCCTGGGGCCCGAACGTGTGGCCGCCGCTGCGCATACCGGCAGCGACCGCAGCGAAGACATATTGGCCACCCGAGGTGTGCACATCGGCGGGACCGATTTCGACCAGCGCCTGGCCCTGAGCCACACCATGCCGCTGCTGGGCTTCAAACACACAGGGCCCGACGGGCGCGAAGTGCCCAGCGCCGTGTTTTTCGATCTGGCCACCTGGCACCTCATCCACTGGCGGTATTCGGCCAAGGCCATGCGCGAGGCCCACGCCCTGCGCACCAACTACACCGACCAGGCTTTGCACCAGCGGCTGATGACGGTGTTGCAAGAGCGGCTGGGCCATGCCATGGCCAACAGCGTGGAGCAGGCCAAGATTGCGAGCAGCCAGAGCGGCGCGGGAGCTGCGATTGACCTGGGCTGTCTGGCCCGCGACCTGGCCGTGCCGTTGCCACCAGACGCCTTGCAATTCGACCTGGCTCCGCTGTTGCACCGCGTGGTGGCGTGTGGGTTGGAATGCACCCAGGCTGCGGGGCTGCAACCCGCGCAACTCGATGCCGTCTATCTCACGGGGGGATCCAGCGCTTTGCGGCCGTTTCAGGCAGCCTTGGCGCAAGCCTTTGCAGGCGTGCCTCTGGTCGAGGGCGACTTGTTTGGCGGCGTGGCCGCTGGGCTGGTGTATTCCGCCTGACACTCCGCGCCAGCGTGTGCAGAGGCACGCTCAATCTTTGGCCAGCGTGGCTTCCAGCCGCTTGCACAGCAGGCGCAGAACCTCCATACGGCTCCACAGCTTGTCGTTGCTGGCCACCACGTGCCAGGGCGCTATGTCGGTGCTGGTGCGGTCGATCATGTCATCTACCGCGCGGGCGTACTGCGGCCACTTGTCCCGGTTGCGCCAGTCTTCGTCGGTGATCTTATGTGCCTTGTGCGGCGTGGTTTTGCGCGCTTCGAAGCGTGCCAGTTGCTCGTCCGGGGTGATGGCCATCCAGAACTTCACCACGATGGCCCCAGCCTCTGTCATCTGCTCTTCAAAGGCGTTGATTTCGTCGTAGCCCCGCGTCCACGCAGCTTCGCTGCAAAAGCCTTCCACGCGCTCCACCAGTACACGGCCGTACCACGAGCGGTCAAAAATGGTGGTGTGCTGGCGCTGCGGCAGGTAGCGCCAGAAGCGCCACAGGTAGGGCTGTGCGCGTTCGCTTTCGTTGGGCGCTGCCACCGGAATCACGCGGTAGTGCCGCGCGTCCATGGCCTGTGTGATGCGCCGGATGGTGCTGCCCTTGCCCGCCGCGTCCATGCCTTCAAACACCAGCACCAGCGAGCGTTTTTGCATGGCGGGTGTGCGCAGCAGCCCATTTAGCCGACCTTGCAGGCGTTCCAGTGTGTCGTCGTAGTCCTTGCGCGTCAGTTGGCGTTGGTAGTCAAAACCATCCAGCAGGCTGCGCCCGTCCAGCGGCGCGGGGGGCTGTGGGGCAGCATGGGTGGGCACGGGTTCGGGCGGCAGGGCTGCGCGTTGCAGGTTCTGCAACAGGTATTGCCCGGCCGTGATCGCGCGGTAGCAAGGGTCACTGCCGTCGATCACCAACCATGGAGCCTCAGCGGTGCTGGTTTTGCGCAGCACCTTGGCGGCGGTGGCCTGGTATGCGTCGTAGTGCTTCAGCCTTTCCCAGTCGGCCGGGGTCACGCGCCACGCCGTTTTGGGGTCACTCTCCAGCGTCTTGAGCCGCTGGCGCACACCGTCTTTGGTCATGTGGAACCACAGCTTGACCAGCATCACCCCTTCGGCGCTGAGCATACGCTCCAGCGCTCGGATGTTCTCCAGCCGCGCTTGCAGCCGTGACTTTCCCTCATCGCCCATGGCGTAGCCCACGATGGGTTCTGTGTACCAGGAGCCGAACAGCACCCCGATGTGACCTTTGGGAGGCAACACTTGCCAGAACCGCCACATGGGTGGGCGCCCGTCGCTCAGCGGTTCGCTGGGTTTCCCCCGTGACGAGAAGGCTTCAGTGCGGATGTGGCGGGGGTCCATCCACTCGTTGAACAGGTTGACCGTTTCGCCCTTGCCTGCTCCGTCCACGCCGTTGACGAGTACCACCACGGCGTGCTGCTTGCTGGCCAGCAGGTCGAACTGGGCCTTGAGAAGCGCCTGGCGCAGAAGCGGTTCGGCCTCGCGGTAGGCCTTGCGGCCCATGCGGTGGCCAATGTCGGCAGATTCAAACATGGGAGGGCTTTCGAGGTAGATCGCGTTCAGTGTGCTGGCGCGGTTTCGTTGGCGCGCAGCCAGAAGTCGCACACCTGTTTGATGGTGCCCAGGAACTCGCCGAAATCTGTGGGCTTTGCAACGTATGCATTGGTTCCGGCGGCGTAGGCGCGGCTGAGGTCTGATGGCTCTGTGGACGACGTCAACACCACCACGGGTGTGTGCCTCAGTTCGGCGGATTGTTTGACGTCGGCCAGCACACCAAAGCCGTCGAGCACGGGCATTTTCAGGTCGAGCAACACCACGGCAGGTGCCCCTTCAGGGCGCTGGCGGAATGCGCCCCGGCGGTACAGAAAATCCAGCGCCTGCTCGCCATTGCTGACGTGTTGTACGCGGGCCCCAAAGCCATGGCGTGAGAGGGCCATTTTGGTGAGATCGGCTTCGTCGGGGTTGTCTTCAACCAACAAGATGGGTGTGTTTGGCAGTGGCATGGGGAAGGCGTGACAGCTTCGGTGCCCCATTTTCAGCCAAATGCCTTGTTTTTGCAGGGTGTTTTCCCGGTGGGGTGCGTGCTAAGCTGCGCGGCCGTAGGGGCTTTCGACCCCTTAACCGAATCTCCCAGGAGACATGAATGCCCGGTTTGTTGCCCAACGTCGATCCCGACGGCCTGCTTGAATTTTCAGTGGTCTACACAGACCGCGCCCTGAACCACATGTCGGCCCGCTTTCGCGGCGTCATGACCGACATCTCTGCCATTCTGAAAGAGGTGTACCACGCCAAAGCCGCCGTGCTGGTGCCAGGCAGCGGAACCTTTGGCATGGAATCGGTGGCGCGGCAGTTTGCGCATGGCAAAAAGGTGCTGGTCATCCGCAACGGCTGGTTCAGCTACCGCTGGACGCAGATTTTCGACATGGGCTCCATCCCGTCCGAGTCCATCGTGCTCAAAGCGCGACGCACCAATGACAGCCCCCAGGCACCCTGGATGCCATGCCCGGTGGACGAAGTGGTGGCCACCATCCGCGCCGAAAAGCCCGCCGTGGTCTTCGCACCGCACGTGGAAACCGCTGCGGGCATGATCCTCCCAGACGACTACATCCGTGCCGTGACCGACGCCGTGCACGAGGTGGGCGGCCTGTTTGTGCTGGATTGCATTGCATCCGGTGCCATGTGGGTGGACATGCAAGCCACGGGTGTGGATCTGCTGATTTCAGCACCGCAAAAGGGCTGGAGCGGCTCGCCCGCCTGTGCCATGGTCATGCTCAGCGAACGCGCCCGCGCAGCCATTGACGGCACCACCAGCACCAGCTTTGCCTGTGACCTGAAAAAGTGGCTCCAGATCATGGAGAGCTACGAAAACGGCAGCCACTCGTACCACACCACCATGCCCACAGACGCGCTGGCCCGCCTGCGCGACGTGATGCAGGAAACGCGCGACTACGGGTTTGAAAAAGTGCGCCAGGAGCAAATCGAGCTCGGTGACCGGGTGCGGGCCCTGTTTGAGAGCCGTGGCATCCGCAGCGTGGCGGCCGATGGCTTCAAAGCCCCTGGCGTGGTGGTGAGTTATACCGCCGACCCGGAGATGCAGAACAGCAAGAAGTTCCTGGCGCTGGGCCTGCAAACAGCGGCCGGGGTGCCTTTGCAGTGCGACGAGCCTGCGGGTTTTTCGACCTTCCGTGTTGGTTTGTTCGGCCTGGAAAAGCTGCACAACGTCGATCGCAGCGTGGGCCAGCTGGCCACGGCGCTGGACCAGATGGGCGTTACCGGCCACCGCTGACACCACACAAGCCCGCGCAGCGGTGCGCGGGCCTTTGGTTGTCCGCCTTCCAGCCTCAGAACCGGGGCAAATCCGGGTGCTTGATGGCCCCTGCGCGCACCAGCATCTTGCCGTACTCGGCGCAGCGGTGTTTGGTGGGAATGACCTTGCCAGGGTTCAGCAGTCCGGCGGGGTCGAAGGCGCGTTTGACGCCAAACATCTGCTCGTTTTCTTCTGCTGAAAACTGCACACACATGCTGTTGAGTTTTTCCACACCCACGCCGTGTTCACCCGTGACGGTGCCGCCCATGGCCACGCTGGTTTCCAGGATGTCGGCACCGAACAGCTCGCAGCGGTGGAGTTGGTCGGGGTCGTTCGCATCAAACAAAATCAGCGGGTGCAGGTTGCCGTCGCCCGCGTGGAACACGTTGCAGCAACGCAGCTGATATTTCTTTTCCATCTCGGCAATGGCCAAGAGGATGTCGGCCAGGCGCTTGCGCGGAATGGTGCTGTCCATGCACATGTAGTCGGGGCTGATGCGGCCGCTGGCGGGGAAAGCGTTTTTGCGTCCGCTCCAGAAGCGCATGCGCTCGGCCTCGTCTTTGCTGACGGCAATGGCCGTGGCCCCGCAGCCGCGCAGCACGGCGCTCATGCGGCCAATTTCTTCTTCCACCTCTTCAGGCGTACCGTCGCTTTCGCACAGCAGAATGGCTTCAGCATTCAGGTCGTAGCCCGCGTGCACAAAGTCTTCCACCGCAGCGGTCATGGGCTTGTCCATCATCTCCAGCCCGGCGGGGATGATGCCTGCCGCAATGACGGCGGCCACGGCGTCACCGGCTTTGCGCACGTCGTCAAAGCTGGCCATGATGCAGCGGGCCAGTTGGGGTTTGGGCACCAGCTTCACGGTCACTTCGGTGGTGACGGCCAGCATGCCTTCGCTGCCAATCAGCACGCTCAGCAGGTCCAGGCCGGGCACGTCCAGGGCATCAGAGCCGAATTCGATGGCGTCACCCTCCATGGTGAAGCCCTTGACTTTCAGGATGTTGTGCACCGTGAGGCCGTACTTCAGGCAATGCACACCGCCGGAGTTTTCGGCCACGTTGCCGCCGATGGTGCAGGCAATCTGGCTGCTGGGGTCGGGCGCGTAGTACAGGCCGTGGGGCGCAGCCGCCTCGCTGATGGCCAGGTTGCGCACACCGGCTTGCACCACCGCCGTGCGGCTGACGGGATCTACCTTCAGTATCTGGTTGAATTTGGCCAGGCTCATGGTCACGCCGAGTTCGTTGGGCATGGCCCCACCCGACAGTCCCGTGCCTGCGCCGCGCGCCACCACGGGCACGTTCAGAGAGTGGCAGGTTTTGAGCACGGCAGCCACCTGTGCCTCGGTTTCGGGCAGCGCCACCACCAGCGGGCGCTGACGGTAGGCTGTGAGGCCGTCACACTCGTAAGGCACGGTGTCTTCCAACTGGTACAGCAGTGAATGATCAGGCAAATATGCCGCCAGCGCTTTCACCACTTGGGCTTGTAGCTCTGCTTTTTGAATGGTTTTGCGTTCGCCTGAGGCCAGCGGTGCGTTCATGTGGAGTCCTTGTGCGGCTGGGTGCCGCTGCAAAACCAGTTTAGGCCAAGCCCTGCACAGCGTGTTGAATTAATCTGCAAGCCCCGTTGAAACGGGGTGGCATACACCAGGCGGGCATCAGGCGGGTTGGCTGTTCACCACGCGAGTCATCTCCTGAGCCAGCAGTGTGGCCGAGATGGGTTTGGACACATAACCATCTGCTCCAGCGGCCATGAAGCGTTCACGGTCTCCGGTCATGGCGTGGGCCGTGACCATCAGCACCGGCGTGCGGCGTGGCGCGCCAGATTCCAACTCGCGCAGGCGCCCGAGAGCGGTCAGACCGTCCATGCGCGGCATCATCACATCCATCAGCACCAGGTCAAAGCGCTGGCCTGCGAGCTGTGCCAGCGCCTGTTCGCCGTCTTCGGCCAAGACGCAGGTGTGCCCCATTTTGGCCAGCAGCAGGCTAGCCAGTTTCTGGTTGATGGGATGGTCTTCGGCCAGCAGAACATGCAGCGGTCGCGCCGGGGCCGCAGCGGAGGCCGCGGGTGTCATTTCCATCAGGGTACTGTCGCCCGATGGCAACGCGCATTGCAAGGTGAAAGAGAACACTGAACCCTGTCCGGGTGTGCTGCGCGCAACTATCTGCCCACCCATGAGCGTGACCAGGCTGCGCGTGATGGCCAGCCCGAGGCCGGTTCCGCCAAATGAGCGGGAAATGGAACCGTCGGCCTGCACAAACGGGTTGAACAGTTGCTCTGCCCTGTCTGGGTCAAAACCAATGCCGGTGTCTGTGACAGTGATGGACAGCCTCACGTTGTCAGTGTCGTTCGGTGGCTCGGCATCCATGGCGACATGCACGTTGCCGCTGTGAGTGAACTTGACGGCGTTGCCCACCAGGTTGGTGAGGATCTGGCGCAGCCGCACAGGGTCGAGCATGGCTTCGGAAGGCACGGCGCGTGTGCAGGCATACGTCAGCCCGAGGCCTTTTTTCTCAGCCAGACCCGCCATGGTGCGGACCGTGTGCCGCAGGATTTGCTCGGGTTGGCAGCGCACCAGGTCGAGTTCCAGGGCACCGGACTCAATTTTTGAGAAGTCGAGGATGTCGTTGATGATCACCAGCAGGTGGTTGGCAGACTCGCTGGCCAGCGTCAGGTGTTCGCGCTGCTCGGTGGTGAGTTGGGTGTCCAGCACCAGTTGTGTCATGCCCACGATGCCGTTCATGGGTGTGCGGATTTCGTGGCTCATGTTGGCCAGAAACTCACCCTTGAGGCGGTTGGCCACCTCGGCCCGGTCTTTGGCCTGAATCAGTTGGGCTTCATTCTCCAGAATCTGGGTGAAATCTTGCATCACGCCGGTGAAAAACAGCTCGTCGTCCACCCGGGTTTCGGTCACCGACAGCCGCAACGGAAACTGGCTGCCATCCACCCGGTAGCCCTTGACGATGCGCGGCCGGTTCAGCATGCGCTGAATGCCCGTCTCCAGGTAGTGGTTCAGGTCTTTGCTGTGTTGCTCACGCCCATTTGGGTCCATCAGGGCACCGACGTTCTGGCCAAGCAACTTATCGCCGTCGTAACCAAACATACTGCCTGCAGCCTTGTTGGCCTGGATGATGATGCCTTGCGTATTGATGACCACGATGCCTTCAGGGGCTGAATCGAAAATGCTGTTGAGCTTGGACTCGCTCAGCCGCAGGTTGCGCTCGATGTGTCGCCGCTCGTCGATTTCGCGGCGCAGTTGCAGGTTTGACTTCTCGCGCCCTGCCGACAATTCGCGCGAGTGGCGCAGGGCATGTTGCAGGCGCTGCGTGATGACCCAAACCAGGCTCATGCCCAGCAGCAGCACGAGCAGCAAGATGCCAAACGTTTGGTTCAACACCCCGGTGGCCGCACCCTGCCAGCCCTTGAGGGGCACAGTCACTTCCAGTGCACCGCGCACATCGCCCACCTTCCAGTCGGTGCGCGGGGAGCTCGGAAAGCTGTTGTGGCAGGCTACGCAGTTGGCCTGCATCACATCGGCCTGGGCATAGCGCAGTACTTTCACGCCGTTGATTTCTGCATGGCGGATGTAGGGTTGCTCAGGGAATTCGCGCAGGTGGGCCAGCGCCGCGGTCTGGAAGTCGTCCAGCTTGCGCTCGTCCACACGCCACGGGAAAGGTTGGTTGCTGTAGAGCTGCACGCTGTGGCCTTCTTCCTGCTTGGACAGGTAGTGCCCCAGGTCGATCATCAGCGTGGCGGGCAGGGGCAGGCCGTTGTTGGTTTCTTTGTATTCGTGAGTGACAGTGGCTCCGCTGGTGCGGGCGCGGGGCAAAATTTCCGTGGAATAGAAATTGCGAAAGTGTGTGACCGACTGCGCCTGCTTGCGCGCCATGTCCATCACAAAGCTGTCCACCACCCGCTGTGCCGATGTATAGGTGAACCAGGCCACGTAAGTGCCGAGGGCCACCAGCACGCTGCCCAGCAAGGGCAATGCCCAGGGCTTGAGGTAGAAGGCTTTGGCCGGGAGGGGCGGGCGTGAGTTCATGGGTGGCGGTGCAACGTGTCAGTGGCGGAGTGTGCACTCAGGCCAGGGCTTTTTTCAGCCATTCGGCAAACGCGGCGCATTCCCAGCGGTCCATGGTGCCGGTGCGCCAGCACAAATAGTGCGCGTGCGGGCTGGGCACGCTGCGCTCGAACAGGCGCACCAGGCTGCCGTTTTCCAGCCAGGGCGCACCCAGCTTCAGCCTCACGAGCGCAATGCCCATGCCTGCGGCTGCACCGTCGCAGGCCAGCCCCACGTCGTTGAAGGTGGAGCCTTCGGTGGGCTCCGGCCAGTCGAGGTCGTGGGCGGCAAACCAGGTGCGCCAGGGCTCCAGTGGGCTGCGCAGCAGGGGGGCGCCTTCCAGGTCGGTCACGGTTTCAAACGGCCCATGCTCGCGCAAAAAGGCGGGTGAGGCCAGCGGGGTGACGTCGTCTTTGAACAGGCAGACGTGTTCCACATCTGCATAGCGCCCGGTGCCGAACCGCACGGTCAGGTCGGCGTCTTCGGCCACGACGTCCAGCAGCGGAATGCTCACCTGCAGCGTCAGGTCAATTTCTGGGTATGCCTCGGTGAACAGCCGCAGGCGCGGCATCAACACCGAGCGGGCAAACGTCGGCGTGACCGCTACCTTCAGCTTGCGCCGACCGGCCACCGAGCCCAGCGTGGGGAAGCGCCCCAGAATGCCCAGCCCCTCGCGCACGTGGGCCAGGTATTCGCTGCCCTCGCTGGTCAGGGAAAAGTCGGCGCGCCCGAACAGCTTGGTGCCGATGATCTGCTCCAGTTGCTTGACTCGGTGGCTCACGGCACTGGGCGTGACGCACAGTTCCTCGGCCGCCTGTGTGACGCTGCGCAACCGCGCCAACGCTTCAAAGGTGAGCAGGCATTGGATGGGTGGAATGCGTACGGCCATGGTGTGCGTCTCGAAAGTGTTATAGCTGTAAAACCAATACCATCAAGCGCTGGAGGCCACTTTTACTTGAAAATCACGGTCTTGTGCCCGTTGAGCAGCACGCGGCGCTCGCTGTGCCACTTCACGGCGCGGGCCAGCACCTGGCTTTCGGTGTCGCGGCCCTGGGCGGTGAGGTCGTCCACCGTTTTGCTGTGGTCCACGCGGGCCACATCCTGCTCGATGATGGGGCCTTCGTCCAGGTCGGCGGTCACGTAGTGTGCGGTCGCGCCAATCAGCTTCACGCCCCGGTCGTGCGCCTGGTAATACGGCTTGGCACCTTTGAAGCTGGGCAGAAAGCTGTGGTGGATGTTGATGGCACGGCCTTCCAGCTTGCGGCACAGGTCGTCACTGAGGATTTGCATGTAGCGCGCCAGCACCACCAGCTCGGCGTCTTCGGCCTGAACGATTTCAAACTGCCGTGCTTCCACCTGCGCCTTGGTGGCAGCGGTGACGGGCAGGTGGTGAAACGGCACGTTGTAGCTGGCCGCCAGTTGGTAGAACTCGCGGTGGTTGCTGACGATCGCGCGGATGTCCAGCGGCAGCAGCCCACTTTTCCAGCGGAACAGCAGGTCGTTCAGGCAGTGGCCTTCCTTGCTGACAAAAATCACCGTGCGCATGGGCTGGCTGGTGGCGTGCAGCTGCCAGTTCATCTGGAACGGCGCGGCAAAACCGGCCATGTCGGCCTTGAGCTGTTCGTGGCTGAGCTGGCTGCACGCAAACTGCACCCGCATGAAAAACAGGCCGGTGTCGTGGTCGTTGAACTGCGCGGCTTCTTCGATGTTGCCGGAACGCTCCAGCAAAAAGCCCGACACGGCGTGGACCAGGCCCAGGCGGTCCGGGCAAGAGAGGGTCAGCACATAGGTGCTGGCAGGGGAGGGGGAAGGTGTGTGAGACATGGGAATGGCATTGTCGCTTCAAGTGGCCCCAGTCAGCCTTGGCCCTTGAGTTGCGCGCAGTGGTCTTTGGGGGGCACGGGCGGCGTGACCCACACCGCGTCGAACGCACCCGCATCGTCGGGGCGCGGTTCGCCTGCTGAGAGCCGCACGGATTTCAACTTCAGGCTGCCTGGCAGGTAAGCGGGCACGCCCACGCCTTTGTGTGCGTGTTGGCTGCCCGCCAGCAGCAGCACGGTTTTGCCCCGCACAACGGCAGCTTGCACGGTGGCCGCCAGGCTGGCGTCGCGGGCCAGCTGTATGCGGGTCATGGGGCCTATCTGGCCCGGTGGCAGCAGGTTGCAGTGGCCCTCGCGCACGGCATCGCGTTGCTGGGTGAGCACGGTTGCGTTCACCCGGGTGTCCCACTCCACTTCATTCATCACGGCTGCATTGCGTTGGCGTGGCAGGTTGCCGCCGATGACCGGCACGCGCGCAGCCACAGCGGCCATCACCGTGGGGCCGTACTGGGCCCAGGGCCAGGCGCTGTCGCGCCATGCCAGGGCCTGTTGCACTTGCGCCGGGGTGGCGTTGGCGGGCAGGCTGCGGGTGTTGTGGCCGGCATCGGCCATTTCCAGCACCACGGCTCCCAGTTCGCCCAGGCTGGCCAGTGTTTGCACGGTGGCCAGCTGCTGGCGCTGGTGGTCGGGTGCGTCGTGCTGTTCGCCGAGCATCAGCACGTCGGGCGTGCCCAAGGCGTGCAGGCGTTGGGCCACCGGCACGGCCATGTCTTGCACCAGCAAGGAGTTGGACCCGGCGGGGCCCGTGGCCGTGCAGGCCGTCAGCGTCAGCAGTGAAATGGCCAGCGTGGCCAGGGCCTGGCTTGCGGACGTCTGGCTTTTGGAGACAGAGAAGAGCGTCATGGCCGGGGATACTACGCGGCCTGTCGTGCCCACACCCGCCATGGCCCCGTTGTCCCGTCTTCTATTCACCTTGCTGCTGGCGCTGGCCGCCGCACAGGCGTGTGCGTGGCTGCACACCCCCATTCCCTGGATGATGGGCCCGCTGGTGGCCACAGCGGTTGTCTCGGTGCTGGGTGCGCCGGTGGCCAGCTGGGTGCCGCTGCGCAACGCGGGCCAGTGGGTCATCGGCACGGCGCTGGGGCTTTATTTCACGCCGGCCGTGGGTGCACTGGTGGCCGGCTTGTGGTGGGCCATTGTGTTGGGGGTGATGTGGGCCTGCGTGCTCGGCTGGGCGTTTGGCCGATGGCTGGCACATGCCCACGCGCCACAACTGGCGCACCTGCCTGCGGCGCAGCGGCATGCCACCACTTACTTTGCCGGTGCCATCGGCGGGGCGTCTGAAATGACGCTGATCGCCGAGCGGCACGGTGCCCGCACCGACCTGGTGGCCAGTGCGCACAGCCTGCGGGTGCTGATGGTCACGCTGACGTTGCCCTTTGCCATGCAGGCCTGGGGCGTGCACGGGCTGGACAGCACCGGCACCGCGGTGCGCGACGTGCAGTGGTCAGGCCTTGCAGTGCTGGCTGCGCTGACCGGTGCCGGGGTGTGGGTGTCGTTGCGGCTGGGTCGGGCCAACCCCTGGTTCATGGGGGCGCTGGTGGCCACCATGCTCACCACACTGGCGGGGGTGCGGCTGTCGGCCCTGCCGGTGGAGCTGACCAACGCCGCGCAACTGGTGATTGGTGTCAGCCTGGGCGTGCGGTTTTCGCCGGCGTTTGTGCGCGCTGCGCCCCGCTGGCTGGGTTCGGTGGCACTGGCCACCACCGTGATGATGGCCCTGTGCGCCATGTTCGGCACAGCGTTGGCTTGGGCCACGGGCTTGCACCCGGCCACGCTGATCCTGGGCACCTCGCCCGGCGGCATTGCCGAGATGGCCATCACCGCCAAGGTGCTGCAACTGGGGGTGCCGGTGGTCACGGCTTTCCAGGTGTGTCGCCTGGTGGCGGTGTTGATCCTGGCCGAGCCGCTGTACCGCTGGCTGGGCCCTCAACCGCAGGGTAATGGCTGAGGGCCGCCAGCACATTCAGCCGATCAGGTCGAACCGGTCCGCGTTCATCACCTTCACCCAGGCGGCCACAAAGTCGTTGACGAACTTGGTCTGGTTGTCGTCCTGGGCATACACCTCGGCATAGGCCCGCAGGATGGAGTTGGAGCCAAACACCAGGTCGACCCGTGTGGCCGTCCACTTCACCGCACCCGTGGCGCGGTCGCACACGTTGTAGCTGTTGCGCCCTGTGGGCACCCAGGTGTGGGCCATGTCGGTCAGGTTGACGAAGAAGTCGTTGGTCAGCGCCCCGGGGCGGGTGGTGAACACGCCGTGCTGCGTACCCCCGTGGTTGGTGCCCAGCACCCGCATGCCGCCCACCAGCACCGTCATCTCGGCAGCGGTGAGGCCAGCAGTTCTTCGGGTTTGACGCTGTAATGTTGTTTGAGCCAGTTGCGGTAGCCGTCGTGCATAGGCTCCAGCACGTCAAACGATGCCGCGTCGGTTTGCTCGGGTGTGGCATCGCCACGGCCGGGTGCAAAGGGCACGGTCACGTCGAAACCGGCTGCTTTGGCAGCCTGCTCCACCCCCAGGTTGCCCGCCAGCACGATCACGTCTGCCACGCTGGCGCCGGTGTCGGCGGCAATGCGCTCGTACACCGCCAAAACACGGGCCAGCCGCTCGGGCTCGTTGCCTGCCCAGTCTTTCTGTGGGCTGAGGCGGATGCGTGCCCCATTGGCGCCGCCGCGCATGTCAGAGCCCCGGTACGTGCGGGCGCTGTCCCAGGCAGTGGCCACCAGTCCGCGATGGACAACCCGGCGGCTGCAATGCGGGCCTTGACGGCGGCCACGTCGCAGCCCCTGTTGCCAGCGGGCACCGGGTCTTGCCAGATCAGGTCTTCAGCCGGCACCTCGGGGCCGATGTAGCGTGCCTTGGGCCCCATGTCGCGGTGCGTGAGCTTGAACCAGGCCCGGGCGAACACCTCTGTGAAATACGCTGGGTCCTTGTGGAAGCGTTCTGAAATCACGCGGTACGCCGGGTCCATCTTCATGGCCATGTCGGCGTCGGTCATGATGGGGTTGTGCCGGATGGATGGGTCTTCCACGTCCACGGGCATGTCTTCAGGCTTGATGCCAATGGGCTCCCATTGCCATGCGCTGGCGGGGCTCTTTTTCAGTTCCCAGTCGTAGGTGAACAGCAGGTGGAAGTAGCCGTTGTCCCACTGTGTGGGGTGAGTGGTCCACGCCCCTTCGATGCCGCTGCTGACGGTGTCGCGGCCCACGCCACGGGTGGTTGTGTTCATCCAGCCCATGCCCTGTTCCTGCAGATCGGCCGCCTCAGGCTCTGGCCCCAGGCGTTTGGCATCTCCATTGCCGTGGCATTTGCCCACGGTGTGGCCGCCGGCAGTGAGGGCCACGGTTTCTTCGTCGTCCATGGCCATGCGGGCAAAGGTCAGGCGCACGTCCTGTGCGGTGCGCAGCGGGTCGGGCTGGCCGTTCACACCTTCGGGGTTGACGTAAATCAGGCCCATCTGCACGGCAGCCAGGGGGTTCTCAAGCGCTTCGCGGCTCTCGCCCTCGTAGCGGGTGGAGGCCAGCCACTCTTTTTCAGAGCCCCAGTAGGTGTCTTTTTCGGGGTGCCAGATGTCTTCGCGACCAAAGGCAAAGCCGTAGGTTTTGAGCCCCATCGATTCGTAGGCCACGTTACCCGCCAGGATGATGAGGTCGGCCCAACTCAGCTTGTTGCCGTACTTCTTTTTGATGGGCCACAGCAGGCGGCGTGCCTTGTCGAGGTTGACGTTGTCTGGCCAGGAATTGAGCGGCGCAAAGCGCTGGTTGCCAGTGCCGCCACCGCCGCGTCCATCGGCCGTGCGGTACGAGCCAGCAGCGTGCCAGGCCATGCGCACCATCAGGCCGCCGTAGTGGCCCCAGTCGGCAGGCCACCAGGGCTGGCTGTCGGTCATGAGGGCGGTGAGGTCTTGCTTGAGTGATGCCACATCGAGCTTTTTCACTTCAGCGCGGTAGTTGAAACCAGCGCCCAGCGGGTTGGTTTTGGTGTCGTGCTGGTGCAGGATGTCCAGGTTCAATGCGTTGGGCCACCAGGCCATGGGTGTGTTGCCGCTGGCGGTGTTGCCGCCGTGCATGACCGGGCACTGGCCGGCTGAGGGGTGTGTGGTGCTGCTCATGAGTAACTCCTGACAATGACTTGGGGTGATCGGATCGGTGCCTCATGGTCGGCAACCGTGTGTTGACTGTAGGAGTCAACGCCCGTCAGCAGGGTGGTCTTTCTCAATCGCGGCCATAGCCGCCACACCGTCTGAATGAGGCCTGGCGCACAGTGACAGGCGAGAGGCAAGGCCTAAGATGGTGGTCATCTGCAATGCCTACAAGGAGCCTGTCATGTCTTCATCCAACAAAGTCAAAGCCGCCAAACACGCTGCTAAACCCGCTGCTAAAGGGGGCATGGACATTGGCATCAGCGACAAAGACCGCGCCGCCATCGCCAAGGGCCTGAGCCACTTGCTGGCAGACACCTACACGCTGTACCTCACCACGCACAACTTTCACTGGAACGTGACGGGACGCATGTTCAACAGCTTGCACAACATGTTCATGACCCAATACACCGAACTGTGGAATGCCGTGGACCCGATTGCCGAGCGCATCCGCTCGCTGGGCCATGTGGCGCCAGGTTCGTATGCGCAGTTCGGTGAACTCAGCTCGCTGCCCGACGCGCCAGCCAAGCCGCCGAAGGCGATGGAGATGGTTCGCATCCTGGCCGAAGGCCACGAGGCCGTGGCACGCACCGCCCGCAGCTTGCTGCCCTTGGTGGATGAGGCGAGTGACGAGCCCACCACCGACGTGTTGGTTCAGCGGCTCACCGTCCACGAGCAGGCGGCCTGGATGCTGCGTGCCATGCTGGAGGAGTGACTGACCATTGCAGGTCAATAGGCCTGCCCAACCCAATGCCCTCTGTATCGAGGGCTTTTTTGCGCCGCTTTGACAAGCATCAAAGGCCCGTCTTTTGCGCGACTTTGTCGCGTTTTTGCAAACCCCCCGGGGTTTGATTCAAATCAATGTTTCGGGTTAACCCTCGCTTAAGAATGGCATCAGTCGTCTGAGGCCACCTGAGATGCAGTGTTGCCCCCACAGGCCTTGGAGACTTTTGCATTCACAAAAGGAGTCCATGATGTCTGCAAGCCGTGTGTTTTCTCGTACCTTGGTTTCTATGGCTGTTGCAACAGCCGCTGCATTTTCCGGCGCAGCCCACGCCCAGTTTGACCAGATGTACGCGCCCGTGGCGCCCCCCAAGTCAATTGACTTGGGCAAAGTTGAGCTCGGCAAAAAGCTGTATTTCGATCCCCGCCTGTCCAAATCAGGCTTCATTTCCTGCAACTCATGCCACAACCTGAGCATGGGTGGTACGGACAACATCAAAACGTCCATCGGCGACAAGTGGCAGCAAGGCCCCATCAACTCCCCCACGGTGTTGAATTCCAGCTTGAACCTGGCCCAGTTCTGGGACGGCCGCGCCCCTGACCTGAAAGCCCAAGCCGGTGGCCCCATTGCCAACCCCGGTGAAATGGCCTTCAGCCACACCCTGGCCATCGACATGCTGGCATCCATCCCCGCCTATGTGCGTGAATTCAAGCTGGTGTTCGGCAAAGACAAACCCGATATCGACCAGGTGACCGAAGCGATCGCCGAGTTCGAAAAAACCCTGGTCACGCCCAATTCCAAGTTTGACCAGTACCTGCTGGGTCACAAAGAGGCGCTGAACAAAGACGAACTGGCGGGATACAAGCTGTTCAACGAAAGTGGCTGCGTGGCTTGCCACAACGGCCCCAACCTGGGTGGTAACTCGTTCCAGAAAATGGGTGTGGTTGAAGCCTACAAAGGCAACAAAGAAGGCGTCGAGGGCCGCTCGGCCGTGTCTGGCAAAGCCATCGACCGCTTTAACTTCAAAGTGCCTACCCTGCGCAACGTGGAGTTGACCTACCCCTACTTCCACGACGGTGCTTCAGACACCCTGGCACAAGCCGTGGACGTGATGGGCCGCCTGCAACTGGGCAAAACCTTCACCAAACAGGAAAACGCCCAAGTGGTGGCGTTCCTGAAAACCCTGACCGGTGAGCAGCCCATCTTCCGCCTGCCCATCCTGCCCCCATCGTCGGACAGCACCCCACGTCCCACGCCCTTCAAGTAAGGTCAGGGGGCTCCCACAGAACGGCCTCACACCTGTGTGAGGCCCCTCACCCGGCCGGGCGCTCTGCCTTGCCGGGTTTTTTTCCGGAATCACATCACGCCGGGGTGCGGCTTCCGCACCCAATGTGCCCGCCATGGAGTTGCGATCGAGTTTGGTGCCTGCGCCCCCATTTGTGCCGAAATGCACTATGCTGGTGCGTCGCAGAGGCCGAGATGGCGGCACTGCTCTGGAATACTTTCAATCACAGGAGACGCAAACATGTTTGCTCAGATGACCGTGGCACGCCGACTCACTGTCGGGTTTGGTTTGATGTTGGCCATTCTGGTGGTGGTGACCGCCATCGGGGTGGTCAAAGTCCAATCGATTGACTCGGCCCTGGCGGCCAACAGTCAGGAGCATGCGCTGATCCAGCGATACGCCATCAACTTTCGGGGCTCTGCCCATGACAGGGCGATTGCCGCCCGCGACGTGGTGTTGTCCGGTAGCCCGCAGGACGTGGAAAAAGAACTGGCCCTGATCCAGCAACTGGCCCGGTTTTACGCGGAATCTGCGGGCCCGCTGGAGAAGCTGATTGCTTCGTCGTTCGACTCGGGGGATCTGACTCGTCTCTATGGCGACATCAAGGCCATCGAGGCTCAAGCGGTTTCGACCACTCAGGCTGTGGTAGCAAAGGTCGCTGCGGGTGATGCCGATGCGGCTCGCAACCTGCTTTGGAGTCAGGCCAAGCCACAGTATGTGCAATGGCTGGGGGCCATCAACAAACTGATTGACTACGAAGAGGCGCGCATTCAGGCGCGCAACAAGGTGGCCCAGGATGAGGCATCGGGGTTTTTGACTGTGATGATCCTGGCATTGGCGGTGGCTCTGGTGTGTGGCGTGGTGCTGGCCCTGGCCATCTCCCGCAGTGTGATCGGACAACTCGGTGCCGAGCCAGTGGCGTTGGGAGATGTGGCCAAACGCGTGGCGGAAGGTGACCTACACGCTGTCCGTGGGGTCGAGTTTGCGCCTCGGGAAAGTGTGCTGGCGTCATTGGGTGTCATGCAAGCCAGCCTTGCCAAGGTTGTAAGGGAAGTGCGGCAGGCGTCGGACTTCATCACGACCGGGTCTTCGGAAATTGCCTCTGGCAATGCCGACCTGTCGAGGCGTACCGAAGAGCAGTCGACGCACCTGCAGAAAACCTCTGCTTCCATGGAGGAGATGAATGCGTCAGTCCGCTCGAATGCCGAGACCGCGAAGGAGGCTACGCAGCTGGCGACCACGGCGAGCGGTGCGGCTGAGCGGGGCGGGGAGGTGATGCGTCAGGTCATCGGGACGATGGACGACATCACTGCCAGTTCCAAGAAAATTGCTGACATCATCGGTGTGATCGATGGGATTGCTTTCCAGACCAATATTCTGGCGCTGAACGCTGCTGTCGAGGCGGCACGGGCCGGCGATCAGGGGCGGGGTTTTGCAGTGGTGGCGGGCGAGGTTCGCAGTCTGGCTCAGCGCAGCGCTGCGGCAGCGAGGGAGATCAAGGACCTGATCGGCACCAGCGTGTCCAAGGTCGAGGCCGGAGCCAGTCTGGTAGGCAGTGCAGGGGACACCATGGACGACATCGTCTCTCAGGTGCGCCGAGTGGCTTCACTGATCACCGAAATCAATTCTTCGACCACTGAACAAACCGTTGGCATCGGCCAAGTCAGTGATGCGGTTGCCGACTTGGACCGGACCACGCAACAGAACTCCGCACTGGTCGAGCAAAGTGCGTCTGCGGCTGAAAGTCTGCACCATCAGGCTGCAAGGCTGGCAGAAGTGGTCCGTGTGTTCAAAATGGAAGGTGGTGAGCACCTCGTTCGTGCTCGGGCATCGGATGCCCATGCATTGCCATCGCCAACGCCCTCTTCCATGTCGCTGAAGTCGCTGCCACGCTGATCGGGATTTTCGGGCGCGCCCGAGCCGCCCCTGACTGGACGGCCAACTGGGCCGCGTCCTTGGCCTTTTCAGTGCACTACGACCGGCATTTGGGCCAGGCCGGTGTAGCCTTCCAGCGTGTCTTCCACTTCTTCTTGCGAAGGGGTGTTCTGTTGCCATGCGTTGATCTGCATCTGGAACATTTCGGCCCACGAGCCGTCCAGATAAACCTCTTTGCCCGAGCGTTTGTCCACAATTTCAAAGCCGTGGCGGGGCATCTGGGGGCCGTTGTCTTGGGATTTTTCCCCAGCCAGAGGTGCATTGGCGTGGATGTGGACCACGGCGAACGATTCGGAGTCGTAGAGCATGTTCATGGTGTTGCATCCTGGGTGTTCGTTGCGGAGAAGCTGCGCGGGTCACACGCAAACTCAGTATCCATCTTATCGACGCGCCGGTGTGCGGCTTGACGAGATTTGAAGATGTTGTGCAGTGGTGGGGGCATTGCCCGGCTTTTCAAGGTGTCAGCGGCAGGGGTGAATGGCGGGCGAGCTGCTGGTCGACCACATCCCCATTGGCCTGAGTCCACAAAATGCGCACGGGCAAATAGCCCAAACTGGGGGCCAGCCACACCTCCACGCGGTTGTCAAAGGTGTGCAGGGGGGCGCGGTCCAAGTGCACCGCCTCGAGCGTGCCTGCGGGCAGGTTCAAGGCGGTGGTATTGCCCACCCGGAACTGCCACAGGTCTGCGTCTTTGGGGCCTGCCGTGTGCAGTGTGACGATTTGGCCGGGGGCAAAGCGGGCAGGTTCGCCCGCCAGCATGGCGCCGAGTTGCAGCAACACGCTCAGGCGGTCCTGGGTGTGCTGCTGCAGGGGCAGGTCGGGGGTGTTGGCACTGAACCGCAGCACCGGCGGCTGGCGCGTGCGGTCGAAATGGGTGGCTTGCTCGCTGCGGTTTTTGTCGCCGTAGCGGGTGGGCATCAGGCCATCGGCTGCGCTGAGCGTGCCCACGCTGGTCTGGCTGCGTGCCCCGACAAACAAGGCTTTGAACTCCATGCGGGCCTGGTAGCTGCCGGCTGACGGTTGCCAGCGGAGCACACTTTGGGCTGGCAGGCTCATGCCCTTGCGGGTGGCGCGCACGTCGTATTGCAGCTCCGCCGCAGGTGGCAATTGCAGTCGCCCGGGTTCCGTCGCGGACGCGGGTTGAGCAGCTGTCTGGGGCTTGTCTTCCGGCTGGCTTGGGGCTTGTGCCTGTGCGATGTTCTGGGTTGAATGGGATGCTTCAACGATAGCGGTACTTTCAGTACTGGCAAGCGTTGGTGGCTGTTTTGGCTCTGAAACTGGCGCAGTTGGCGGTTTGCTTGCGGCGGCGCGGGTGGGTGCAGCCGCAGATGCAGAAGCAGTTACAGCTGAAATTGCTTTCGGAGGCTGAGCTGCCCGTGCCGGGGCTGCCGCAGTGGCGGGTGCTTCAGTCTGCGCGGGAGGGGCAACGGTGGTCTGTGCAGGTCTGGCAGTAGCCGGGGCGAGGGTGACTGTGGTGGCGGGTGAAGCTGTTGGCGTGGGCGGTTCCAACCACCGGGTCAACAGCCAGACGTGCACCAGCACCACACCGGCAGCCAGCCACGCCATGGCGCGCGAACGGCGGGAAGTGTCTGTGCCCGTGGTCATGCGTGCCAGGGCTCAGGTCTGAAACACCCCGTCCAAGTTGCGGAAACCCTTGATTTCAATCGGGTTGCCGAACGGGTCCAGGAAGAACAGTGTCCATTGCTCTCCGGGTTGCCCTTCAAAGCGAACCTGTGGCGGCAGCACAAAATCCACCCCGGCGTTTTGCAGTCGCTGGGCCATTGCCTGCCAGTCGGGCAGGGCCAGCACGAGCCCGAAGTGCGGCATGGGCACCCAGTGATCGCCCACCCGACCGGTGAGTGTGGTGGCAAAGGGCTCGCCCAGGTGCAGAGACAACTGGTGCCCGAAAAGGTCAAAGTCCACCCAGGTATCGGTGCTGCGGCCCTCGGCGCAACCCAACACCGAGCCGTAGAACCGACGCGCAACGTCCAGGTCGCGCACGTGGAAAGCCAGGTGGAAAAAACTGGTGGTCATGCATTCGAGAATACCCCAGCCCCGGCGCAGCCGTTGCCGCGCGCGTTGCATTCACATGGACGGCGCGTGGACACCCCCATGGGCAGCTTCGTGCTGACTTTGGCAGCCGATACAACGCAAGGCGGTGGGCGCTGCGTGCAAACGGGCCTCGGCGATGTCTGCATCGCAATCGGTGCAACGGCCATAGCTGCCGTCGGCCACCCGTTGCAGGGCGGCTGCAATGGAGTTGAGTTCGGCCAGTTCGCGCTCTTCCAGAGCCACCGCCAAGTCGTGCTGTGCATCGGCACTGGCCCAGTCGCCCTCGGCGTTATGGCGGGCGTTGGCGGCTGCATCAGCCCGGCCGATGTCGCCGCCGCGTTGCTGGCGCACCTGGGCCAACAGGCTCTCGCGCTGGGCGTTGAGTTGTGTCACGAAGGCGGGCAACAGTGCGGGGTTCATATGAGGTCTCCTGTGAATGAAATGGCACCATCATGAACCGCCTGCCGGGGCGTTGGGTTGACACAGGTCAACCCCTCAAAAAGGCGCCCTGGCGGTCTCTGTCTGTGGCATTCTTCACTCCCCACAGACACCAGCAGGAGACATCCATGAGCAGTTCAGACCAGAGCGGATTTGGCAAATTTGTGCCGGGTTTCGAATTCATGCAGAACCTGGCCCGCCAGGCCGCTGGCGGACTCGCGCAGGGGGTGCAGCAGGCTGTCCCACAAATGCCGAGCCTGGGCAGTTGGGTGGCGCCCACATTCAATGTGGAAGACCTGGAAAAACGCATTGAGGAGCTCAAGGCAGTGCATTTCTGGCTGGACCAGAACTCGCGCGCACTGGCTGCCACCATCCAGGCGCTGGAGGTTCAAAAAATGACGCTGTCCACCCTGCAAGGCATGAACCTGAGCATGGGCGATGTTGCCAATGCACTCAAGGTAAAAGCCGCCGACACCATGGCCACCATGGCAGGGTTTGCAGGCATGAGCGCCAAAGCGGCTACAGACCCTGCCCAGCCCGCGGCGGCACCGGCAGCCACGCCAACCCAGTTTGCCGGGCTCGAAATTCCGCCTCGGCGCGGTGCCCCAGTGACAGAACCCCCTGCGCCAGCCGAACCTGAACCAAAGGCCGCTGCAGAGCCGGCGACTTCCCCTGCCCCTGGGGGCGTGGTCGACCCCATGCAGTGGTGGGGTGCGCTGTCGCAGCAATTCCAGACCATTGCCACGCAGGCCATGAAAGACGCGGCTGGACAAGCCACCCTGGAGGCTGGCAAACAAATGGCCAACACGCTCACCCGCGAAGCCCTGAAAACCGCCACTGGCATGGTTGCCAAGACCGCTGCCATGGCCAGCGGCACACACAAGACAGCGCCCCCCTCCAAAGCGGCAGGCAAAGCCCCCGCAAAGGCCCCAGCCAAGGCTGCTGTGAAAGCACCAGTGAAGTCACCCGTCCGCAAAGCAGTTGCCAAAGCGGTCAAGCCGGTGGTGGCCGCAGGCAAGGCGGCAGCCAAGGTTGCGGCAAAACCCGCTCGCAAAGCAGCTGCGTCTGGCAGTGCACCGCGTAAGCCCGCGGTGGGCCGCGGCCGCTGATTCCACGGCTCTGGGCCATGTCCGACTTCCCGCACGCCCACGCCACACACCCGAACTGGGCCATGGCGGCCGCGCTGGTGGTGGCGCAGTTGCGTGCGCAGCTGCATACGCGTGTGCAAGCCGCTGCTGCCAAAGGCAACACGGCTGCGCTGCTGCCGTGTCCACCGCTGGGGTTGCTTTACATCACCGACCACTTTGCTCCGCACGCGCGCCCGCTGCTTGACCACCTGATGGCCGAGTTGCCCGAAGTCACGGACTGGGCGGGCTGTGTGGGTGTGGGCATTGCTGCCACAGGGGTGGAGTACTTTGACGAGCCCGCTCTCGCCGTCATGCTGCTCGACCTGCCCGCTGACCAGTATCGCGTGTTCAGTGGTGTGTCGCCGTTGCCGTTGGGCGGCAGTGCCCTCGGCTTTGAAGCCACCACCGCTTTGGTGCACGCCGATGCACTCACGGCCGATGTGGCGAGCCTCGTGGCCGAGCTGGCCCAGCGCACGCGCACGGGTTATGTGTTCGGGGGTCTGGCCTCCGGCCGAGGCGCGACAGTGCAGTTTTCGCACAGCAGTCGTGGCGCCTTGGGGGGGCAGGGTGCTGCCGGAGGGGTGTTTCAGGGTGGGCTGAGCGGCGTGGCGTTCGGGAGCGGCGTGTCAGTGGTGTCGCGGGTCACGCAGGGCTGTACGCCCGTGGGTCCGCAGCGTGTGATCACCCGAGCAGAGGGCAATGTGGCATTGGCTCTGGACGGTGAAGATGCCTTGGGCGTGCTTCTGACCGAACGCGACATTTCGCTTGACGAGCCGCAGGCCGCCATGGAGCGCTTGCGGGCCACCTTGGTGGGCATTGCGCCCGACCCGTCACAGCCCAGCCCGCTGGCCCACCCAGCCTTGGCCCCAGCCGATGCCTGGGCGCACCGCACGGGGTGGCTGGGCACCGAGGTCAGGGTTCGCCACATCATCGGGCTCGATCCGGTGCGCAAGGGGGTGGCCGTGGGCGACCACCTGGCCGAGGGCGAACGCCTCACCTTTTGTGAACGCAATGCCCACGCCGCCCGCGCGGACCTGCTGCGCATGTGCGCAGAATTGCGCGACGAGCTGGAGTCCCCTGCCGATGGCACAGCCCAGCACATGTTGGGCGCCGTTTATGTGAGCTGCGCGGGCCGGGGCGGACCACACTTTGGAAGCCCGGGTGCCGAGCTTCAACTGGTGCGCCGTGCGCTGGGCGGCGTGCCTTTGGTGGGATTCTTTGCCGGGGGCGAAATTGCCCACCAGCAGTTGTACGGTTACACCGGCGTGTTGACCGTGTTCGTGGCAGATGTCGCGCCAAACCCCGATCTGCCGTCGGCCTGACTCTCACAGCCCGCCAGGGTTGCTAACATGCACATCGCTGCGCGGCAACCGGCCCGCACACGGTTGCCGAATATCAGCGGAGTGTTTCCATGACAGTGTTTATCCCCACAAACGTTTGCCCGCCCTCGATGGCGAATCGCCGCAGCCGCAGGCTGGGTTCTTCGGTTTGGGGGATATGGGGTGGGGTGGCGGCCCTCACGTTGGCCGCGTGTGGCGGTGGTGAGTCGTACTCGCCGACCTTGCCCGTGACCACCGTGGTTGAGTATTTCCCTACGGTGGTGAACGCAGAAAGCGGCGCTTCCATGCGCCGGGGCCAATTGGTCGACACCGAAACTGGCTCTTTCGTGGGCCCCGAATACGGGGATACCTGGATGTACCAGTGGATCAACAAGACGGCGGGCACCGGGTTCTACAGCACGCACTATTTGTCTGCGCTGGAAAAAACCACGCAGCTCTACACCCACACGGTCACGTTTTCTGACACTCAGCCCTACCAGACGCGCGACTTTGGCTCTAAAAACCAGTCTTTGGCCACTTCCTTTGAAAACACCCGCTGTCAGGACAACACGCAGACCCGATCGGCATTTCCACGTCGCCCCTATGCCGTGGGCAGCACCTGGACCTATGTCTGGAGCGAAACCGACGACTGTGAACAAGACCATCAATGGACGCGTGGTGGCGCTGGAGACCAAAAACCTGGGCCTGTTGGGCCAAGGCGGTGTGGCATTGGGCGGTACCACCCAGCGCGCGTTCCAGACGGCGCGCTACACAGCCACCCGGCTGGAAACGAGTTCGGCGGGTACCTGGACCTACCTGGACACCTGCTGGCACGACATCGCCCAGGACCGCACCGTGCAGTGCGACACCACGGCCAGCTTCACACCGGCTGGTGGTGCGGCTGTGACGCAGGTGTACGAGCAGTCACAAACTCTGGCTTTTGTGCGGGAAGTGCGCACCGCCAGTCCTGTGCGTCTTGCCGATGGCCCCACCACTGCTGCGATGTACGCCGGGCGCTGGGACTTCAAACTCGTGGGCACCGGTGGCACGGTCACCTGCACGAACATGGTCATCAGCCTGACGGGCAACGTGTCGGGCAATTGCACCCGCGTGGTGACCACACTCGTCACACGGCCCGACCCCAACAACCCGCCCGCTGGCACCATTCAGGTGCCGGTGCTGACGACCACCGCATTCACTGTGAGCGGCTCGGTGCAGCGCGGCAAGATCACCACCCAGGAGACCGGCGCCGCTGCCAATACCCGTGATGCAGATGTGATCAACGTGGTGGCCGATTCTGGCGCGGTGGACCTGAGCCTGACGGGTGAAATGCTGTCACCCATTTCGGCATCGGGTACGTCGCTCGGGGCTGCGGGCACAGGCGGCACACCCGCCGAGGGCACCTGGACAGCACGCCACCTCTGAGGTGGTTGGTTTTTCAGGTCAAAACGGACTCGGCCGCTTTCCGGAATTGAGTTTGTAGCTATCGCTGAAAGCCCGCCTGGTGCGGGCTTTTGTTCACACGCCGCGTGCGCGATCGGTGTGGAACTGCTGCACAAACGCGCCGAGCGCGCCTGCGTCGAGCGCAGCACGCACCTCGGCCATCAGGTTGAGGTAGTAATGCAGGTTGTGGATGCTAGCCAGCATGGGGCCCAGCATTTCGCCGCAGCGGTCCAGGTGGTGCAGGTAGGCACGGCTGAAGCCATCGCGCCCGCCCTCGCTCCACGGCACACCCGAACTGCCCGCGCAGGCGTAGCAGGTGCAGGTCTCGTCAATCGGTTTTTCGTCTGTTTTGTGCCGGGCGTTGCGAATTTTCAAATCGCCAAAGCGCGTGAAGGTGTGGCCGTTGCGCGCGTTGCGGGTGGGCATGACGCAGTCGAACATGTCGATGCCGTTCAACACTCCCGCAATCAGGTCTTCCGGTGTGCCCACACCCATCAGGTAGTGGGGCTTGTGCGCGGGCAGCTTGGGGCCGATGTGCTGCAGCACCCGCATCATGTCTTCCTTGGGCTCGCCCACACTCAAACCGCCCACGGCAATGCCGGGAAAGTCGAGTGCTTCCAGCCCTGCCAGAGATTCGTCGCGCAGGTGCTCGAACATGCCACCCTGCACGATGCCGAACAACGCGTTGGGGTTCTCCATGCGGGCAAATTCGGTCTGGCAGCGCTGGGCCCAGCGCAGGCTCAGCTCCATTGAGCTGCGGGCTTCGCGCTCGGTGGTGATCTGGCCCTTGGTTTTTTTCTCGACCGACAGGTAGGGCGTGCATTCGTCAAACTGCATGACGATGTCGCTGTTCAGCACCGTCTGGATCTGCATGCTGATTTCGGGCGTGAGAAACAGCTTGTCGCCGTTGACGGGGCTGGCGAACTTCACACCTTCTTCTGAAATTTTGCGCATCTCGCCCAGGCTCCACACCTGGAAGCCACCCGAGTCGGTCAGTATGGGCTTGTCCCATTTTTCGAAGGCATGTAGCCCGCCGAACTGCTTCACCACGTCCAGACCCGGACGCATCCACAGGTGGAAGGTGTTGCCCAGGATGATCTGGGCGTTCATGTCGTGCAGGCTGCGGGGCATCACGCCCTTGACGGTGCCGTAGGTGCCCACGGGCATGAAGATGGGGGTTTGCACCAAGCCATGGTTCAGTGTGAGGCGGCCACGGCGCGCGTGGCTGGCCGGGTCGGTGGCCAGAATCTGGAAATCAAGCATGGGATGTGCGTGTGGTCAGTGGGCTCAGCTCTGCTCGGGCGGTCGCTCGGGCTTTTCGGCCGGGCCACCGCCAGTGGGGCGTTGCGGCTTGTAGGGTTCTTTGGGCGGCGGGCCCAGTGCGGTCAACACGGCGGCCACTTGAGCCGGTGTGCCGGCGCGGTTGGGTGCCAGGCGCCAGGCGGCCTCTTCTTCGCCAATCGTGTCGAAGATGGCGTACACGATGGCACGCGTGGCGCGCAGGCAGATTTCCCAGTCTTCGGCCTCGATTTGCGCGTGGCGCGCGGCAGGGTTGCGCGGGTAGCGGTCGCGGTTTTCAAGCAGCCAGGCCAAATGCAATTCGACCACGATGCCCAACAGACGGTGCACCAGACGGTCGGCAGCCAGTTCCTCAAACACTGCGGTGGCCCACACACCGCCAGTCAACTTTTGCTCACCGCCCTTGCGCAGTTTGGCCACGTGGGTATCGGTCAGGGTGAAGGCCTGCAACATCAGGCTGTCGCGTGCCAGTTCCCAGATGCGTTTGCTGGCATACCGCGTAAGGGATTCAAATGCTTCATAGCGCGTCCAGGGGCTGCCTTCGCTGAGCTTGGGTGGGCCGAACCGTGTCCAGTTGTCCCAGGCCTCGCGCAGGTGGCGGGGCAGGGCAGGCATCCAGCCGTCGGGCGTGCGCTCCAGTGCGCGGCGTGACAGCATTTCCATCATGGACTGCAAGCCCGGCAACCACACATGTGCAGGCGGCTGCGGTCCCGCCTGGGCCCAGGCAGGCAAGGCGTTGACCAGCATGCCGCTGGCTGCGGCAGACAGAAGGGTTTGCTGAAAACGACGACGGTCCATGGCGGGTGCTTTCGGTGGAGTGCGCGGCCACTCTATCACTGCAGCGATCTGGTGCCCATCCGTTGCAGCCACATCGCGTCGCCGTAGCTGAAGAAGCGGTACTTTTGCGCAATGGCGTGGTCGTACAGCCTCCGGATGTGTGACCAGCATCATGAGTGTGCTTTTGGGCAGGTGGAAGTTGGTGATGAGTGCGTCCACCACGCGGAACTCAAACCCCGGCGTGATGAAAATCTGTGTGTCGCCCGTGGCTTGGCCGGTCTGCGCCCAGCTCTCCAGTGTGCGAACGGTGGTGGTGCCCACGGCCACCACCCGTCCGCCACGGGCGCGGCAGTCGGCAATGGCCTGCTGGGTGGCGGCGGGCACGTTGTACCACTCGCGGTGCATGGCGTGCTCGGCCAGGTTCTCGGTTTTCACGGGTGAAAACGTGCCTGCGCCCACGTGCAGTGTGACGGCGGCGCGCTGCACCCCGCGTGCGTCCAGTTCGGCCAGCAGGGCTTCGTCAAAGTGCAAGGCGGCGGTGGGTGCGGCCACCGCACCGGGGTGCTTGGCAAACACGGTTTGGTAGCGGCGCTCGTCTTCGGCCGTGTCGGTGTGTTCGATGTAGGGCGGCAACGGCACATGGCCGTGGCGGGCCATGAGTGCGTGGGGTTCGTCGGAAAAACCCAGGCGGAACAAGGCGCCCTGCTCGTCGGGCCAGCGGCCCAGCAGCGTGGCCACAAAACCACCGCCGCGTGTGCCGCCCGCCATGTAGAGCTTGGCGCCCACCAGCGGTTTTTTGCTGATCTTCATGTGGGCCACCACCTCGTTGCCCGGGAGCACGCGCTCCACCAGCAGTTCCAGCTTGCCGCCGCTGGCTTTTTCGCCAAACAGGCGGGCTTTGATGACCTGCGTGTCGTTGAACACCAGCAGGTCACCCGCGTGCAGTAGGCCCGGCAGGTCTTTGAAGGTGCGGTCCACAGGAACGGGGTCGCTGCCATCGAGCAGGCGCGAGCCGGTGCGCTCGGCGGCGGGGTGCTGTGCCACCAGTTCGGGTGGGAGGGTGAAGTCGAAATCAGACAGGGTGAACGGGCGGCCGTCGGGGTGCAAAGTCATGGTGCGCTTGAGGGCCGAACGGGCCCGTGCCAAGGTGATGGAATGTGAGGAGGCCAGATTGTCCCATCAAGCTTTTGCCCCCCCTGCGCTGCCCCACAATGTGCGCCATGCCACCCGCCCCGCCGTCAGCCAAACCCCCCAGTCCGCAGCAATTGGCGCTGCGCAAACTGGGCCTGCGCAGCGACTGGGACTTGGCGCTGCACATCCCCCTTCGCTACGAAGACGAAACCCGGCTGACGGCGTTGGCCGATGCGCGCGATGGCAGCACCGTGCAGTTTGAAGCCACCGTGACCCACGCCGAGGTCAGCCTGGGGGGGCGCCGCCAATTGCGCGTGACGGTGGACGACGGCACCGACACCTGCGTGCTGCGCTTTCTGGTGTTCTACCCCGCCCAGCAAAAAGCCCTGGCCGTGGGGCAGCGCGTGCGTGTGCGAGGCGAGTTGCGCGGAGGGCTGTGGGGCCGTGAAATGGTGCACCCCACCGTGCGCCCTGCCGGTGGGCCTCTGCCCACGGCGCTCACGCCCGTGTACCCCAGCAGCGCTGGTTTGGCCCAGGCCTACCTGCGCAAGGCGGTGTCCACGGCGCTGGCGCGGGTGGCGCCGCCGGGCCAAACCCGCCTCACCGACACTGTGTCGGCCGAATTTTTGAATGAAATAGGTGCCTACCGCATGATGGACATGGGTTCTTCACTGTGGTTTTTACACCACCCCACGCCCAGCGTGTCGGTGGCCGAGCTGGAAGACCGCACCCACCCCGCCTGGACGCGGCTGAAAGCCGAAGAGCTGCTGGCGCAGCAACTGTCGCAGCTGGTGGCCCGGCGCGAGCGCCTGCGGTTTGCCGCCCCGTCGCTGGGCACGGGAGCGTTTCCCGGCCCCGCCGCCGAACTGCCACAGGCGCTGCTGGCAGCCCTGCCGTTCGGGCTGACGAACGCCCAGCAGAGGGTGGTGGCCGAGCTGGCGACCGATCTGGCGCGCACGGTGCCCATGCACCGCCTGCTGCAAGGCGATGTGGGCGCGGGCAAAACCGTGGTGGCCGCGCTGGCCGCCTGTGTGTGCATGCAAGCCGGGTGGCAATGTGCGCTGATGGCCCCCACCGAAATTCTGGCCACCCAGCACTTTGCCAAGCTGGTGGCCTGGCTGGAGCCGCTGCTGGCGCCCCGGGGTCTGGGTGTGGCCTGGCTCATCGGTAGCCAGAAGAAGAAGGAGCGCACCGCCATGCTGGCCCAAGTGGCCAGTGGCGAGGCCGGGCTGGTGGTGGGCACCCACGCGCTGATTCAAGACAGCGTGGTGTTTGCACGCCTGGGGCTGGCCATCATCGATGAGCAGCACCGCTTCGGCGTGGCCCAGCGCCTGGCCTTGCGCGGCAAACTGGCTGGTGAACTGACGGAGCCTCACCTGCTGATGATGACTGCCACGCCCATTCCGCGCACCCTGGCCATGAGCTACTACGCCGACCTGGACGTGTCCACCCTCGACGAACTGCCCCCCGGCCGCACGCCCATCGTGACCAAAGTGGTGAGCGACGAGCGGCGCGAGGAGGTGATGGCCCGCATCGGCGCGCAGGTGGCGCAGGGGCGGCAGGTGTACTGGGTGTGCCCATTGATCGACGAACAGGCCGAGGGCGCGGTGGTGCCAGACGATGGCAGTTTGTTGCTTCAGCACAGCGGCAGAGGTGGCAAGGGTGCAGGCAAAGAAGCCCAGTTGCTGCGCAACGTCACCGCCACCCACGCCGAGTTGTGTGAGGCCCTGCCAGGTGTGAACGTGGCTCTGCTGCACTCCCGCCTGCCCACAGCAGACAAGCAAGCCGTGATGGACGCGTTTGTCAGCGGCCAGGTGAGCGTGCTGGTCAGCACCACGGTCATTGAAGTGGGCGTGGACGTGCCCAACGCCAGCCTGATGGTGATTGAACACGCCGAGCGCTTTGGCCTCAGCCAGTTACACCAGTTGCGCGGGCGGGTGGGGCGCGGCGCGGCGGCATCGGCCTGTGTGCTGCTGTACACCGTTCCGCTCAGCCCCCATGGCCGCGAGCGCCTCAAAGCCATGGCGCAAACGGCAGACGGGTTTGAAATCGCCCGCATTGACCTGGCGCTGCGGGGGCCTGGCGAGTTTCTGGGCGCACGCCAGTCGGGCGACGCGCTGCTGCGGTTTGCAGACCTTGAGACCGACGCCGACCTGTTGGCCTGGGCCCAGCGCACCGCCCCGCGCCTGCTGGATGGCCACCCCGACCTGGCCCGTCAGCACATGCACCGCTGGTTGGGGGGAAAATCCGATTACTTGAAAGCCTGAACCAGAGCGAAAGTGCATGACCCTGACCGAACTCAAATACATCGTGGCCGTGGCCCGCGAAAAACACTTTGGCAAAGCGGCTGACGCCTGCCACGTGTCGCAACCCACGCTGTCGGTGGCCATCAAAAAGCTGGAAGAAGAGCTGGAGCTGAAGCTGTTACAGTCACCCCGCTGGGTGAAGAGGTGGTGCGCCAGGCGCAAACCGTGCTGGAGCAAGCTGCCGCCATCCGCGAAATTGCCAAACGCGGCAAAGACCCGCTGGCCGGGCCGCTGAAGCTGGGGGTCATCTACACCATTGGACCCTACCTGTTGCCCGACCTGGTGCGCCAGGTGATTGCCCGCACGCCGCAAATGCCGCTGATGCTGCAGGAAAACTTCACGGTGAAGCTGCTGGAGCAGTTGAGATCGACGCGGCCATCCTGGCTGAGCCGTTCCCCGATACCAACTTGGCCATTGCCCCGCTGTACGACGAACCCTTTGTGGCAGCGTTGCCGGTGAGCCACCCGCTGGCCGGGCGCGATAGCATCACCGCCGAGGAAATGAAGCAGGAAACCATGCTGCTGCTGGGCAACGGCCACTGTTTTCGCGACCATGTGCTGGAGGTGTGCCCCGAGTTCGCCCGGTTCTCGAACGACGCGGAGGGTATTCGCAAGAGCTTCGAGGGCTCTTCGCTGGAAACCATCAAACACATGGTGGCCGCCGGCATGGGCGTGACGCTGGTGCCACGCCTGAGCGTGCCCACCGCCGCTCTGAGCCCGGCCGCCCGCGAGATTGAGGCCCAGGCCGACGTGGCCGACCCCGGTGCCGCAGGCGCCAGGCGCAGCAAAAAGACCGCTGTGGCGTCTGGCAGCCTGGGCAATGCCACGGGAACCAGTCTCGAATTCACGCATGTGCGTTACTTGCCGTTTGAAGGCGAGCCGCCCATGCGCCGAGTGGTGCTGGCGTGGCGGCGCAGCTTCACGCGCTACGAGGCCATTGCCGCGCTGCGCAACGCCATTTACGCCTGCGAGTTGCCGGGCGTGCGGCGGCTGTCGTGAGTGGGGGGCTGCGCCACCGGCTGGCGCTGTATTTGCAACTCATCCGTTGGGACCGGCCTGCCGGTTGGCTGCTGCTGCTGTGGCCGACGCTGGCCGGTTTGTGGCTGGCAGCAGGTGGCTGGCCCGGCTGGCATTTGCTGTCGGTGTTTGTGGCCGGCACGGTGCTGATGCGCAGCGCGGGTTGCTGCATCAATGACGTGGCCGACCGCCGGTTTGACCGCCACGTGAAGCGCACGGCCCAGAGGCCGGTCACCTCCGGTCAGGTCAGCGTGCGCGAGGCCCTGGCCGTGGGCGCGGTGCTGGCGATGGTGGCTCTTGCCTTGGTGCTGACCACCAATGCGGCCACGGTCGTGTGGGCGTTGCCCGCCTTGGGTGTGACGCTGCTGTATCCCTACGCCAAGCGCGTGCTGGCCATGCCGCAAGCGGTGCTGGGTGTGGCGTTCAGCTTTGGCATTCCCATGGGGTTCACGGCCGTGAATGCAGGACCCCCTGGCCAGTTGTGGGCCGAGGGGCTGGCCGCGTTCGACGCTGCCACTGTGTGGCAGGCCTGGCGCGACATTCCCTGGCAGGCGTGGGCCTTGTTTGCGGGCAACCTGTTTTGGGTGCTGGCCTTTGACACCGAGTACGCCATGGTGGACCGGGACGACGACGTGAAGCTGGGCATGAAAACCTCGGCCATCACCTTGGGGCGCTGGGACGTGATGGCTGTCACCACGTTTTACGTAGTCTTTATATGTATTTGGGCTCTGGCGCTTGCCCATATTGATTTGTTTGCTATTTACATAGTGGCCAGTGCGGCAGGTGTGGCGCAAGTGGTGTGGCACGTGCGCCTGATCCGTGACCGTTCACGGGAAGGGTGCTTCAAGGCCTTTCGTGCCAACCACTGGCTGGGCGCCACGCTGTTCGCCGGGCTGGCGCTGGCCCAGGCCCTGGCCTGAGCGCCAAGGCCGTTCGCAGGTCAGCGACCGAACTCGTCGCCCAGCTCTTGAGCCCGCTGCGCGGCGGCGTGCATGGCCTGTACGAAGTGGGCTTTCACAGCGGCAGTCTCCATGTGGGTGAGTGCGGCGTAGGTGGTGCCTCCCTTGGAGGTGACGCGCTGGCGCAAGATTTCGGGCGGCTCGTCCGACGCCTTGGCCAAGGCCGATGCGCCCACAAAGGTGCCAACAGCCAGCTTGTGGGCATCGGCCCGCGACAAACCCAGTTCGGCGCCGGCCTGTGCCATGGCCTCCAGAAAATAAAACACATACGCTGGGCCCGAGCCCGACAGCGCCGTGACGGCATCCAGCTGCTGTTCGTTGTCCAGCCACAGCAGTTCGCCGGTGGGGGTCAGCACGGTTTGCACCCGTTCGCGGTCACCACCGGTCACGGCGCTGCGGGCAAACAGGCCCGTCATGCCCTGACCGACCAGCGCCGGGGTGTTGGGCATGGCGCGCACGATGCGCTGGGTGTCCAGCCAGCCAGCCATGCTGTCGCTGCGAATGCCGGCGGCCACGCTCAGGTGCAGGCTATCGCTCAGCCAGGCACGGCATTGCTCTGCAGCCTCTTTGAATGTTTGGGGCTTCACGGCCCACACCACCGTTTCGCTGCCTTGCAGCGCTGGGCCTGGCTCGGCCAGTGCGACCAGGCCAAATTGTTGTGCCAATCGCTCGCGTTGTTCGGCCCACGGCTCTACCACCTGAATTTGCGCGGGCTGCCAGCCCTGGCGAAGCAAGCCACCGATGATGGCGCTGGCCATGTTGCCGCCGCCGATGAAGGAAATGCGAGGTGCGTGGTCTGACATATAGATAGAGATAGGGTGCGACAGAGCGCTTGGGGTCTGCCCGGGTTGCTGATGCGGGTGCAGGGCGGGCATCATGCCCGACCCCACTCCAAAGGAATGCCCATGCATTATGTTTTGTCGCTGGATCAAGGGACCACCAGCTCGCGGGCGGTGTTGTTCGACGTGTCGGGGCGGGTCTGCGGCGTGGCTCAGCAGGCGTTTGCCCAGCACTTTCCGCAGCCGGACGACCTGTGGAACAGCCAACTGTCGGTGGCCCGGCAGGTGTTGCAAGCCACTGGAACGCACGCTCAGCAGTTGCTGGCCATCGGTGTGACCAACCAGCGCGAAACCACGGTGCTGTGGGACCGGCACACTGGTCAGCCAGTGGCGTCGGCCATCGTGTGGCAAGACCGCCGCACGGCCCATGTGTGTGATGCGTTGCGGGCCCAGGGGGCGGGGGCTGGTATTGCGGCCAAGACTGGGCTGGAGCTGGACGCCTACTTTTCAGCAACCAAACTGGCTTGGTTGCTGGACCATGTGCCAGGTTCCAGGGCGCGCGCCGAGCGGGGTGAGCTGGCCTTTGGCACGGTTGACAGTTGGTTGCTGTACCGCCTGACCGCAGGGGCTCTGCACGCCACCGATGTCAGCAACGCCAGCCGCACACAACTGTTCAACATCCACACCCTGAAGTGGGATGAGGAGTTGCTGGCGCTGTTCAACATTCCGGCGCAGTTGATGCCGAAGGTGGTTCCGTCCAGTGGGCTGATGGGGCACACCCATGCCGACTGGCTGGGTGCAGAGGTGCCGGTGGCGGCCGCCGTGGGGGACCAGCAGGCGGCCCTGTTTGGTCAGGTCTGCCACCAGCCGGGCATGGCGAAAAACACCTACGGTACGGGGTGCTTTGTCTTGATGAACACGGGCTGCGCGCCCGCAGAGTCGCGCCATCGCTTGCTCAGCAGCGTGGCATGGCAAACAGGTACCGCGCCCACTGCGTATTGCCTGGAGGGCTCGGTGTTCATGGGGGGCGCTACCGTGCAATGGCTGCGTGATGGGTTGCAAATCATCGACTCCGCCGACCAGATCGAGGCGCTGGCTTCCAGCGTGCCAGACGCGGGTGGGGTGGTGCTGGTGCCGGCATTCACCGGTCTGGGTGCCCCGCATTGGGATGGGCATGCGCGGGCTGCCTTGCTGGGCATGACGCGCGGCACCACGCGTGCCCACATCGCACGCGCCGCGCTCGAAGCCATGGCGTACCAATGTGCAGAAGTGTTGTCAGCCATGTCGGCTGACAGCGGTCTGGCTGTCGAGCAACTGAAGGTTGATGGTGGTGCGTGTGTGAACAACCTCCTCATGCAGATGCAATCAAACCTGTGTGGTGTGCCCGTGCACCGTCCCCGCATGACCGAGGCCACGGCCGCAGGCGCGGCGTTTCTCGCTGGTGTGGCGGTGGGACTCTGGCAGGCCAGCGATCCGCCGTCCGCATTTGGCGAACTGGACCGGGTGTTTGAGCCAAGCATGTCTGTCGATGAGCGCAAACAACGCATGGCGCAGTGGCAAAGGGCTGTGCAGCGCAGCCTTGGTTGGTCGCAATGACAGAAAATATGCGCGGCACATAAAAACTGTTGACGCGACTGAAAACCGCATGTCATAATACGCGGCTCTGCTTTTCCTAGCAGGGTATCTGCCCACCGAAGTTGGGGTGCTTCACGAATTCGCGTAAGCACACTGGCAACGACGGGCCCAAGACTGATCGCCCTCATCCGTGGTGGATGTGGGGATTCAAGTTGGGACTTAATTCAAATGATCCAAACGCAATCTCGACTCGATGTTGCTGACAACACGGGTGCCAAGTCCGTGATGTGCATCAAGGTGCTCGGTGGTTCCAAGCGCCGGTACGCCAGCGTGGGCGACATCATCAAAGTCAGCATCAAAGAAGCTGCTCCCCGTGGCCGCGTCAAAAAAGGCGAGGTTTACAGCGCTGTGGTGGTTCGCACTGCCAAAGGCATCCGCCGTGGCGATGGTGCGCTCATCAAATTCGACGGCAACGCCGCCGTGTTGCTGAATGCCAAGCTGGAGCCCATCGGCACCCGCATTTTTGGCCCCGTGACGCGTGAACTGCGCACCGAAAAGTTCATGAAGATCGTGTCCCTGGCACCTGAAGTTCTTTGAGGTTTCGACATGAACAAAATCGTTAAGGGTGACGACGTCATCGTCATCGCGGGTCGGGACAAGGGCAAGCGCGGCAAAGTCGTGCTGCGCAGCTCCGAAGACCATGTGGTTGTTGAAGGCATCAATGTCGTCAAGAAGCACGCCAAGCCCAACCCCATGAAGGGTGTGACTGGCGGCATCATCGACAAGACCATGCCCATCCACCAGTCCAACGTTGCGATCTTCAATGCCGCCACCGGCAAAGCCGATCGCGTGGGCATCAAGCAACTGGCCGATGGCAAGAAGGTTCGCGTCTTCAAGTCCAACGGTGAAGAAATCAAGGTGGCATGAACATGGCACGTTTGCAAGATCAATTCCGCGCCACCATCGCGCCCAGCCTGATGGAAAAGTTTGGCTACAAGTCCGTGATGGAAGTGCCTCGCCTGACCAAAATCACCCTGAACATGGGTGTGAGCGAGGCAGTGGCCGACAAGAAAGTCATGGACAACGCCGTGAGCGACCTGACCAAGATTGCTGGTCAGAAGCCAGTGGTCACCAAGGCGCGCAAGGCCATCGCCGGTTTCAAAATCCGCGAAGGTCAGGCCATTGGTTGCATGGTGACGCTGCGTGGCGCCCAGATGTACGAATTCCTGGATCGTTTCGTGACCGTGGCTCTGCCGCGTGTTCGTGACTTCCGTGGTATTTCTGGCCGTTCGTTTGACGGTCGCGGCAACTACAACGTTGGCGTGAAAGAGCAGATCATTTTCCCTGAGATCGAATACGACAAGGTAGATGCTCTGCGTGGTCTGAACATCAGCATCACGACAACTGCCAAAACCGACGAAGAGTGCAAGGCTCTGTTGGCTGGTTTCCGTTTTCCCTTCAAGAACTGAGGTGGCGTGTGGCAAAACAAGCTCTTCTCCAGCGTGAACTGAAGCGTGCCAACCTGGCCGCGAAGTTCGCCAAAAAATACGCCGAACTGAAAGCAGCATCCAAAGATGTGAAGCTTTCCGATGAGGAACGCGATGCGGCTCGCCTGGGACTCCAGAAGCTCCCGCGCAATGCCAATCCCACGCGTCAGCGCAACCGTTGCGAAATCACCGGTCGTCCACGCGGCACGTTCCGCCAGTTTGGTCTGGCGCGTGCAAAAGTCCGTGAAATGGCTTTTGCCGGGGACATCCCCGGCATGACCAAGGCCAGCTGGTAAGCCCTAGGAGAACCACAAATGAGCATGAGTGATCCTATCGCCGATATGCTGACCCGCATTCGCAACGCGCAGATGGTGCAAAAGCCGTCCGTGTCCTTGCCGGCATCCAAAGTGAAAGTGGCCATCGCCCAAGTCCTGAAGGACGAGGGATACATCGACGGTTTCAAGGTTTCCACCGAAGGCGGCAAGTCCGAGCTGGAAATTGCACTGAAGTACTACGCCGGTCGCGCCGTTATCGAGCGCATCGAGCGCGTGAGCCGTCCTGGCCTGCGTGTGTACAAAGGCCGCGACGGCATTCCTCAAGTCATGAATGGCTTGGGCGTTGCCATCGTGACCACGCCCCGTGGCGTCATGACCGACCGCAAGGCCCGGGCTGAAGGCGTCGGTGGCGAAGTCCTGTGTTACGTCGCCTAACGGCGGACATTGAGGAGAACACTGAATGTCACGTGTCGCGAAAATGGCCGTCAAACTTCCACAAGGCGTGGAAGTGTCGATGAAGCCTGAAATGATTGCTGTCAAGGGAGCTTTGGGCTCTCTTGAGCTGGGCCAAAGCAGCCTGGTGAAGGTTGCGCAAGACGGTGCTGCACTGTCTTTCGAGCCTGCGAATGACTCCCGTGAAGCAAATGCCATGGCTGGCACCTTGCGCCAGCTGGTGGGCAACATGGTCAATGGTGTGAGCAAGGGCTTTGAGCGCAAGCTCAGCCTGATCGGCGTGGGCTACAAGGCCCAGGCACAAGGTGCCAAGCTGAACCTCACCGTTGGATATTCGCACCCCGTTGTGATCGAAATGCCTGCTGGCGTGAAGGTGGAGACGCCTACACCCACGGAGGTGCTGGTCAAGGGTTTCGATCGTCAGCGCGTGGGTCAGATCGCCGCTGAAATTCGCGCCGTTCGTCCGCCTGAGCCCTACAAAGGCAAAGGCATCCGCTATGCGGACGAAAAAGTCGCGATCAAAGAAACCAAGAAGAAATAAGGACTGGGATCATGTTGACCAAAAAAGAACAACGTCTCCGTCGCGCCCGTCAGACCCGCGTCCGTATTGCCCAGCAATCCGCCGTTCGTTTGACGGTCAACCGCACCAACTTGCACATCTACGCCACCGTCATTTCTGGCGACGGCGCCCGCGTGCTGGCCTCTGCTTCTACGGCAGAGGCTGAAGTTCGCGCCCAGATCGGTGCTGCAGGCAAAGGCGGTAACAAAGCCGCTGCTGAACTGATCGGCAAGCGCATTGCCGAAAAGGCAAAAGCTGCTGGTGTTGAAAAAGTCGCCTTCGACCGTGCGGGCTTTGCCTACCACGGCCGTGTCAAGGCCCTCGCTGACGCAGCCCGGGAAGCCGGTCTCCAGTTCTGATCACAAGGAAACGAAGAAATGGCTAAGTTTCAGGCTAAAGCGCAGGGTGATGCACCGGAAGACGGTCTGCGCGAAAAAATGATTGCGATCAACCGCGTGACCAAAGTGGTCAAGGGCGGTCGTATTTTGGGTTTTGCAGCACTGACCGTGGTCGGTGATGGTGATGGCAAAGTGGGTATGGGCAAAGGCAAGGCGCGTGAAGTGCCGGTCGCCGTCCAGAAAGCCATGGAGCAAGCCCGTCGCAACATGATCAAGGTTTCGTTGAAGAACGGATCCATTCATCACAGCGTGTACGGTGAGCATGGTGCTGCCAACGTCATGATGTTGCCCGCTTCCAAAGGTACCGGCATCATTGCTGGCGGCCCGATGCGTGCAGTGTTCGAAGTGTTGGGCATCACCGATGTGGTGGCGAAGAGCCACGGCTCCAGCAACCCCTACAACCTGGTTCGTGCAACCCTGGATGCATTGAACAACTCCACCACTCCCTCGGCCATTGCGGCCAAGCGCGGTAAGTCGGTGGAAGAGATCTTGGGCTGAGGAATACGCGAATGTCCACACAAAACATGATCAAAGTGAAACTGGTCCGCAGTCCCATCGGTTGCAAGGTTTCCCATCGCGCCACCGTGCGCGGCCTGGGCCTGCGCAAGATGAACAGCGTGAGCGAGTTGCAAGACACGCCTGCTGTGCGCGGCATGATCAACAAGATCAGCTACCTGCTTCAGGTTCTGTAATCAAGGGATACCATGGAACTCAATACCATCAAACCCGCAGAGGGTGCGAAGCATGCCAAACGGCGCGTGGGTCGCGGCATTGGCTCTGGTCTGGGCAAAACCGCTGGTCGCGGCCACAAGGGTCAGAAGTCCCGTGCAGGTGGCTACCACAAGGTGGGTTTCGAAGGCGGTCAGATGCCTTTGCAACGCCGTCTGCCCAAGCGTGGCTTCAAGTCTCATTTGCTGCAGTTCACCGGTGAGGTCACATTGACCGATCTCGCTGGACTGGACGCGACTGAAGTGGACTTGCTTGCGCTCAAGCAGGCTGGTCTGGTTGGCGAAATGATCCGCAAGGTCAAAGTTGTCAACACCGGCGCTTTGACCAAGGCGGTGAATTTGAAGAACATTCTGGCTACTGCTGGTGCGAAAGCGGCTATCGAAGCTGCTGGCGGCTCAGTGTCCTGATAACTGCGCAATCAAACGTGGCAACAGTCAACCCATCATTGGCCAAAGGTGACAAGTACGGCGATTTGCGTCGCCGCCTTGTATTTCTTTTGCTGGCTCTTGTGGTCTACCGCATCGGAGCGCACATTCCTGTGCCGGGCATTGACCCAGTCCAGCTGGCTCAGCTGTTCAAGACACAGGAAGGTGGCATATTGAGTTTGTTCAATATGTTCTCCGGCGGGGCGTTGTCGCGTTTTGCAGTGTTCGCCTTGGGGATCATGCCCTACATTTCTGCGTCGATCATCATGCAGCTTGCAACCTATGTGTTGCCTGCATTTGAGCAGCTGAAAAAGGAAGGCGAGTCGGGCAGACGGAAAATAACTCAGTACACGCGATATGGTGCGGTTGCGCTGGCCTTGTTCCAGTCGTTGGGGATTGCCCTGGCTCTGGAGGGCACGCCCAATCTGGTGCTCGACCCCGGCTTTGGTTTCCGGCTCACAACAGTTGTCAGCCTGACTGCTGGCACCATGTTCATGATGTGGCTGGGTGAGCAGATCACTGAGCGCGGCTTGGGTAACGGCATCTCCATTTTGATCTTTGCCAGTATCGCAGCTGGTTTGCCCGGTGCCATGGCTGGTTTGTTTGAGCTGGTACGCACGGGGGCCATGAACATCCTTGCCTCGCTGTTCATCATGGTGTTGGTGGTTGGCGTGACCTACTTTGTGGTGTTCGTGGAACGTGGCCAAAGGAAGATCCTGGTCAACTACGCTCGACGCCAAGTGGGCAACAAGGTCTACGGCGGACAGTCTTCCCACTTGCCATTGAAATTGAACATGGCTGGTGTGATCCCTGCCATCTTCGCGTCGTCCATCATTTTGTTGCCAGCCACTGTCGTGGGTTGGTTCAGCACGGGTGATTCGATGCGTTGGCTGAAAGACATCTCCAGCGCACTCACACCCGGCCAGCCGATATACGTGGCGCTGTATGGTGCGGCGATCGTGTTTTTCTGCTTTTTCTACACCGCATTGGTGTTCAACAGCAGGGAAACAGCAGACAACCTGAAAAAGAGTGGCGCATTCATTCCAGGTATCCGTCCTGGCGACCAGACAGCCAAGCACATCGACAAGATTTTGTCTCGTCTCACGCTGGCCGGTGCTGTGTACATCACGCTGGTTTGCCTGCTGCCTGAATTTTTGATTTTGAAATACAACGTCCCGTTTTACTTCGGTGGAACATCGTTGTTGATCATCGTGGTGGTGACCATGGATTTCATGGCCCAGGTGCAAAACTACATGATGTCGCAGCAATACGAATCGTTGCTCAAGAAGGCAAACTTCAAGGGTGCCGGTGGCATGTGAAGGCTTCACCGCCTCCGGCATCGAATTCAGACATGTGACAGATTGAATCCAATTGATTTCTAGGAGAAAACGATGAGAGTTTCGGCTTCGGTCAAAAAAATGTGCCGCAACTGTAAGATTATCCGGCGCAAGGGCGTAGTGCGAGTGATTTGCACCGATCCCCGCCACAAACAGCGTCAAGGCTGATTGAGTTTCAGAGGACCATCATGGCTCGTATTGCAGGTATCAACATCCCTCCCCACAAACATGCCGAAATTGGCTTGACAGCTATTTTTGGTATTGGCCGCACGCGCGCGCGCAAAATCTGCGAAGCCTGTGGCATCGAATACTCCAAGAAAATCAAGGAGTTGACCGACGCTGAACTTGAAAAGGTTCGAGACCAAGTCGGTTTGTTTACAATCGAGGGTGACCTGCGTCGTGAAACCACGATGAACATCAAGCGCTTGATGGACATCGGTTGCTACCGCGGTTTCCGTCACCGTCGTGGTTTGCCCATGCGTGGCCAACGCACCAAGACCAATGCCCGCACTCGCAAGGGTCCGCGCAAGGCCGCTTTGGCGTTGAAAAAATAACCTGAACTGAAAGCTTCCCATGGCCAAGTCGCCTTCCAATTCCGCTGCGGCGCGTGTGCGCAAAAAAGTGCGCAAGAACATTGCCGATGGCATTGCGCACGTTCACGCATCGTTCAACAACACCATCATCACCATCACCGATCGCCAGGGTAACGCGTTGTCCTGGGCTTCGTCTGGTGGTCAGGGTTTCAAGGGCTCACGTAAATCCACGCCGTTTGCTGCCCAGGTGGCTTCAGAGGTGGCTGGTCGTGCCGCGATCGAGCAAGGGATCAAAAACCTGGACGTCGAAATCAAAGGTCCCGGTCCTGGTCGCGAGTCTTCGGTTCGCGCGTTGGGTGCCCTGGGTATCCGCATCGTGTCCATTGCCGATGTGACCCCGGTTCCCCACAACGGTTGCCGCCCACAGAAGCGTCGCCGCATCTGATTTCCCCCGGTCTGCCTAGTGCAGGCCAATAAGCCCACCGCCACGGTCTTTCCACCGTGGCTCCTGCGTTTTTGCGCGCAGCAGATTAATTTAAGGACAACAACGTGGCACGTTACCTCGGCCCTAAGGCCAAACTTTCCCGCCGTGAAGGCACCGATCTGTTGCTCAAGAGCGCACGCCGCTCGATCAGCGACAAAGCAAAATTCGATTCCAAACCAGGCCAGCACGGACGCACGTCCGGTGCCCGTACTTCTGACTTTGGTCTGCAGCTCCGTGAGAAGCAAAAAGTCAAACGCATGTATGGCATTCTGGAGCGTCAGTTCCGCCGCTACTTCGAAGAGGCCGATCGTCGCCGTGGAAACACAGGTTCCAATTTGTTGTTCCTGTTGGAATCTCGCCTCGACAACGTTGTCTTCCGCATGGGTTTCGCGTCTACCCGTGCCGAAGCACGTCAGATGGTTTCCCACAAGGCCATCACTGTCAACGGTTCATCCGTGAACATCCCTTCCTACCTGGTCAAGGCCGGTGATGTGGTGGCCGTTCGCGAGAAATCCAAAAAGCAAGCCCGCGTGCTGGAAGCCATTGAACTGGCGAAGCAGATTGGCTTCCCCGCTTGGGTCGATGTCGCTGCGGACAAAGCAGAAGGCACCTTCAAGAAGAGCCCTGACCGCGATGAGTTTGCAGCCGACATCAACGAATCGCTGATTGTCGAACTTTATTCTCGTTAATCCGTCCCCCGCATGCGTTTTGCTGCGGGGTTGCTTCGTCGGCCTTATCGGTGTAACGAGCCGAGGGTATTGAGGGAAGTTTGAATGCTTACGAATTTGTTGAAACCCAAGACCATCAATGTCGAACAGTTGACGGGAAACCGTGCCAAAGTGACGTTGGAGCCCTTTGAGCGTGGCTACGGTCACACACTCGGTAACGCACTGCGGCGGGTGCTGCTGTCGTCGATGGTCGGCCATGCTCCCACTGAAGTCACTATTTCGGGTGTGCTTCACGAGTACTCTTCCATTGACGGCGTTCAAGAAGATGTGGTGAACATCCTCCTGAACCTCAAAGGTGTTGTGTTCAAACTGCACAACCGCGATGAAGTCACCCTGAGCCTTCGCAAAGACGGAGAAGGGGTGGTCACAGCAGGTGACATACAAACTCCCCACGACGTGGAGATTGTCAATCCTGGCCACGCAATTGCAACTCTGTCACCCGGCGCCAAGTTGGACATGCAGATCAAGGTCGAAAAAGGCCGTGGTTATGTTTCCGGCAATTTCCGCCGCAACGATGACCAGATGCGCTCGATTGGGCGCATCGTATTGGATGCATCGTTCTCACCTGTTCGCCGCGTCAGCTACACGGTTGAAAGCGCTCGTGTCGAGCAGCGTACCGACTTGGACAAGCTTGTTCTGGACATCGAAACCAACGGCGCCATCGGCCCGGAAGAAGCCGTGCGCGCCTCGGCAAAGATCCTGGTTGAGCAACTGGCAGTCTTTGCACAGTTGGAAGGCGTGGAATTGAGCGCGTTTGATGCGCCTGCTCAGCGCGCTTCTCAGCAGTTCGATCCGATCCTGCTGCGCCCTGTTGACGAACTCGAGTTGACCGTCCGTTCAGCCAATTGCCTGAAGGCCGAGAACATTTACTACATCGGTGACCTTATCCAGCGCACCGAAAATGAACTCCTGAAGACTCCCAACTTGGGTCGCAAATCCTTGAATGAAATCAAGGAAGTGCTGGCCTCGCGCGGGCTGACTCTGGGCATGAAGCTGGAAAACTGGCCGCCTGTTGGCCTGGACAAGCATTGATTTTTACCAACCGGCTGCATTGACGGCCAATTTCCAGTACCTGATACGGCTGGGAGCATTAATTAAACGAAGGAAAACACCATGCGTCACGGACACGGTCTCCGCAAACTCAACCGCACCAGCTCGCACCGCCTGGCGATGCTGCGCAACATGATGAACTCGCTGTTGACACACGAAGTCATCAAGACCACCGTTCCCAAAGCAAAGGAACTGCGTCGCGTTGTCGAGCCCATGATCACACTGGCCAAAGAACCCACACTGGCCAACCGTCGCCTGGCTTTCGACCGCCTGCGTGATCGCGACGTTGTGGTGAAGCTGTTCAATGAATTGGGCCCTCGCTTCAAGGCACGTCCAGGTGGTTACACCCGGATTCTGAAAATGGGCTTCCGTGTGGGCGACAACGCACCCATGGCACTCGTGGAATTGGTAGATCGCGCAGAAGAAGCACCTGCAACACCAGGCGAAGAAGCCAAGGCGTGATACAATAGTCAGCTTGACGCGCGGTGGAGCAGCCTGGTAGCTCGTTGGGCTCATAACCCAAAGGTCGCAAGTTCAAATCTTGCCCGCGCAACCAATAAAATCAATTATTTAGCTTGTTTCAAAAGCCCTCTTCGGAGGGCTTTTTTGTTTGCGTTTCCTGTTCGTCGCCGGTCTTGAGGCCTTCGGCCAATTGATCCGGTGGTGCAGTTCACTCAAAGCCAATGTGATTTTGTGAGCTGGATCCAAGTAGATCATTGGCATGCATGCCTCATGGGATTCTCGGATCTTCACGGAAGACGGCAGGTAGGGTGCCAACACCGGCAAGCCCTCTGAGATCAGCTCGTCCACCATGCGCTGAGGCAATTTGGCCCTGGGCTGGAATTGGTTGACCACAATCCCCGTGATCGCCAGACCCGGGTTGTGGTCTGCCTTGATTTCATTCACGTTCTCCATCAGCGCGTACAGCGCTTGCCTGGAGAAACTGTCGCAATCGAACGGCACCAGGCATCCAGATGCCCCAATGAGTGCGGAGCGTGTGAAAAAATTCAGTGCTGGCGGCGTGTCGATGTAGATGCGGTCGTACTCCTTGGCCAGTTGCACCAGGGCCTCACGGAGTTTGTATATTTTTTGCCGCGATTCAAGTTTGACCTGCAGCTCATTCAGGGCGGGGCTGGATGCCATCAGGTCCAAGCACTCAAATGGTGTGTTGACCACAAACGCGGAAGCGGGTTGCACATTGAAGCTGAAGCTCAGGGTCTGCTCAAAAAAGCCTGCGACATTGGGTTCCACATCGGAGCTGGGTTTCCCCAGCAAATAGCTGGTCGAGTTGCCCTGAGGGTCCAAATCAATCACCAGTGTGCGCAATCCCTGATTGGCGCTGATGGCTGCGAGATTGCATGTGATGGTTGACTTGCCAACCCCCCCTTTCTGGTTGAACACAACAACGGGCATGGTGAATTCCTGCATGGTTTCGATGGGTGA
>JFJP01037105.1_pt1 | contig 45966 bp, 39 predicted proteins | sample 431651 | NCBI WGS metagenome assembly JFJP01 (sample SAMN02602958, study PRJNA72255) | Microbial mat metagenome, whole genome shotgun sequencing project. | biome: fresh water; feature: sink hole; material: water; isolation source: purple microbial (photo- and chemosynthetic) mats found in...
CAGAAATTAATGCTGGCTCGATGGCGGATATCGCTTTCCTGCTGCTTATTTTCTTTATCGTAGCCACAACCATGGATGTTGATACTGGTATTACCCGTTTACTTCCTCCGATTCCTGAAGACAAAGTTAAGGAAAAGGAGATCAAAGTGAAGGAAAGAAACGTATTAGTTGTTCTTATAAACAGAAGTGACCAGTTAATGGTGGAAGGCCAGATAATGAATGTTGAAGAACTAAAGGATAAAACGATCGAGTTTTTTAGCAATCCTGCGGATGATGTCAGCCTTCCTGAAAAAGAAGAGGTGACAATTGAATTTCCTCCTGGGCAATCACCAAGATTTCCAAACGGAACCGTGAACATATTGGTTTCTAAAGGAGTTGTATCTCTTCAGAACGACAGAACAACAACCTACGGGAAATATCTTAGTGTTCAAAATGAATTGGTGGCGGCAGTTAATGAGCTGAGAAATCAATTTTGTGTCGAGAATTTCGGAAGGAAATATGATGAACTGGATTCTAAAAAGTCAATAGATCAAGCAATCATAGACGGGATTAACGATATCTATAAGATGAATATCTCTGAAGCAGAGCCAAAAAATATTGGAGGAACCAACTAATGTCAAAATTTAAAAGCGCTGTTAAAAAAGGTGTTCCACCTTTAAGTACTGCATCACTTCCGGATATTGTTTTTATGATTTTATTCTTTTTCATGGTTACTACAACCATGAGACAGACTGAAGTTCAGGTGGCTGTTACTGTGCCCAAGGCAACGCAGATTAAAAAGCTGGAAAAAAAATCAGTTGTAAGTTATATTTATATTGGAAGACCCATTACAAGGATGCAAGCACTTTATGGTGTTGAGCCGATGATTCAAATGAACGATAAGCTTGTAAATGAGGAAGGCGTCCCAACCGAATCTGTTAAAGATTTTATTCTTGCTGAAAGAGAGCAACTTGCAGAATCTGATAAAAATAAAATGACTGTTTCATTGAAAATTGACCAGAATATTCCTATGGGAAAGGTTACTGATGTAAAACAGGCACTTCGTTATGCAAATGCACTTAAGATTAACTACTCAGCAAAGAAAGATTACAGGAATCTAGCTACACGGTAAATTCTTATGCTTTTTATAAGAAAACCGCCCTTAAAGGCGGTTTTCTTATTTTTAGCGATTCATAACCATAACTTTACCAGATCCTAAATCCGAGATACTATTTGAATAAATATAGATTTTCTTAATCCATACTTTCCATAACTTCATCAGTAACTTCAAGGTTGTGAAATACGTTCTGCACGTCTTCATCTTCTTCGAATTCATCGATTATTCTCAGAATTTTCAGGGAATCATTCAGCGGCAGAACCTTCGTTTCGTTCGGAATTCTCTGTAATTCCGCATTTTCCGCTATAATTCCCAATTCGTCGAGCCTCTTCTGAACGGTTCCGAAATCTTCCAGAGCCGTTGTAATCACAAACATTTCATCCTCAACCTGGAAATCCTCTACTCCGGCATCGATAATCTCAAGCTGGAATTCCTCCGGATCCAATTTGCCTTTTGGAACCTGGATCACACCCTTGCGTTCGAAAATAAAGCTCAAAGAGCCATTGGTGCCCAGATTGCCTCCTCTTTTATTGAAAATGGAGCGGATATTACTAACCGTCCGGTTGTTGTTGTCCGATAAGCACTCAATAAATACAGCGATTCCATTGGGGAGATATCCTTCAAAGCTTGATTCCTGTAAACTTGAATCGTCCTTGTCGGCCTTGCTGATAGCCCTGGAGATGTTTTCCTTTGGCATGTTTATCCCTTTGCCATTGTTTATGGCTACCCTCAGACGGGGATTCAGCTCCGGATCGTTCCCCCCTTCTTTTACCGCTATTGTAATCTCCTTTGCAATCCTCGAAAACATCTTGGAACGCTTGGAGTCAGCTGCTCCCTTTTTCCGCTTGATGGTCGACCATTTACTGTGTCCTGACATATTTCTTTTTTAATGATGTGTATGCAAAAATATAAAAAGATGGGGTAAATTAAAACCTGTTTGAGAAATGTATGAAGCTGAGTCCGAAAAAAGTCCACTATCTTTATCTTTTCAAAACAAATCACAGATCTTCCCTATGAGCGAAAAAATTCAGGAATTCCGTCAGTACCGCGAAAAGATGAACGAACGGCTTCTTGCCGCAGATAACAAAATCATTAAGCGCATTTTTAATCTCGATACCAATACCTATGTCGACGGAGCACTCTCTGCCCGCGAAAAGGAACTCCTTGGCCTGGTTGCTTCCATGGTGCTAAGGTGCGACGATTGTATCAAATACCACCTTGAAACTTGCTTTGAACTCAAGGTCACCAAAGATCAGATCATGGAAGTGTTTGCCGTGGCTAATCTTGTCGGAGGAACTATTGTTATACCTCATACCCGGCGTGCTTTGGAATACTGGGAGGAACTTGAAAGTTTGATTTAAAAGTTGTATCTTTTATTGCTCAGGTTTTAAAATACTAATCCCATGAAACACCGTAATTTATTGGTTTTGTTAGGATTGGCTTTGCCTTTGATAGCAATATCCTGGTCGATGATCCCTAATATCAGCAACGATCATCCAATCCTTCAGGCAATTGTTGAGAAGTTTGAATCCTATTTTAAGCGGCTTCCACAACAGAAAGTTTACCTGCATTTCGATAAGTCCAATTACAAGGCCGACGAAACCGTGTGGTTCAAAGCCTATCTCGTAAATGCCACGGACCATAAGCCCGACAGCAGTACCTCCAATCTTTACGTCGAGCTCGTAAACCCTTCCGGTTATATCGTGCAAAACAAACTTATCCGGATGACAGATGGCTTTGGAAATGGCGATTTTTCCTTCCAGGATACTGTTCCCGAGGGCGTTTACAAGGTTCGTGCATTTACAAACTGGATGAGGAATGTGGACGAGGATTTCTTTTTCGAAAAGTCAATTTATCTGGCTAACCCCGACTTTAGTACCTATGTTACACGTGAAGAACTTCATAAAATCAAGTCGGAAAAGCGGAAATACAAGAAAAGCGAAAGCAAATTCGATGTTCAGTTTCTTCCCGAGGGAGGGCACCTGCTGAGCGGAGTGGAAAACAAACTTGGGATCAAAGCCATAAATGAACTTGGACAGGGAATACCTGTCAAAGGCGAAATTTTTGATTCTAAAGGAAATAGTATTGCGGAATTCTTAAGCTCAGGCCTTGGAATAGGTTCAGTGGTTTTTACTCCTGTTGCGAAAGAATCCTACACGGCACAGGTTGATATTATAGACGAAAAACCTCTTAAAGTCAGGTTGCCGGAATCAATAGAAATGGGGATTAACATTGCTGTCAGCAGGAATAAGGATGGGGTAGTCACTATTAAAATGGTTAACAATTTTTCCGGCGGACAGCTGCCTCCTAATCCAAATTATTTTCTGCTGGCCCATTCACGCGGGAAACTTCTCTTTACCCATACCTTTGACCTGAAAAATCCCGATAATTCCTATGAGGTTTCAACCCTCGGTCTCCCCTCCGGGATTGTACATCTCAGCCTGTTTAACATGTTTTCGCAAGTGGTTAGCGAGAGGCTTATTTTTGTGAATAACCGGCATTCAGTAAATGTGATGATTGAACCCTCAAAGTCGATCGCTTCCTCCCGTGAGAAAATTTCCATGAAATTGAAACTTTCCGATTCCTCCGGCCTACCGGTAAGGGGTAACTTTTCCGCATCGGTTGCAAATGCCGAGGACTCTGACCTAAGCGACAACATTATCTCAAATTTGCTGCTCAGTTCCGATCTGACGGGCAAAATTGAAAATCCCGGATATTATTTCACAGATTGGAATCCGGAAAAAGAAAATCAACTCGACAACCTGATGCTGACCCAGGGATGGCGAAGGTGCAGTTGGACAAACGTATTGTCTGATGCGATAATTCCTCCGAAATTCGAACAGGAAAAAGGGATAGTGATTACGGGCAGGATCACCAAGGAATTTTTTAACATCCCCTTGAGAGACATTAAGGTAACACTTAATATCCTTAACGAGTTTAACGATGTGTTTGAAACCCGCTCCCACGAGAAGGGAATTTACCGTTTTGAGAGTATTGATTATCAGGATACCATTTCGGTTTCAATTGAAGCGGTGAGGGCCAGCGGTAAACGAAACCTTGTTATTTATGTCGATTCGAAGGAGGATGTCAAGGACAAGGAAATGCGGTATCAAACCAGTCAGAACCTAAAACGACACGGATCAAAGGGACAATATACTCCCCCTGAAGACCCTTACAAAGATGACCCCTTTGCCGAAGAGAACAAGAGAATAACCAGGTTACATGAAGAACCTTCTGCTGGTAACGTGATTATTGTTGATGAGAAAACCCAGAACTATCAGAGCGTAGGGCAGATCCTTGAAGGCAGAATACCGGGAGTCAATGTTACTGGTAATAAGGTAATTATAAGGGGAATAAACACCTTCTATGGAAATACCGATCCATTGTTTCTGGTCGACGGAATACCAGTGGATGCGGATTTCGCCATGAGCATGAACCCCTTCGATGTGGAGCGAATTGAGGTATTAAAAGGGCCTGAAACGGCCATTTACGGGTCCAGAGGGGCCAATGGGGTTATTGCCATTTATACCAAGCGGGGAAAGTTTATGAAAAAGGGGGTGATCGATTTTCAAATGTTAGGGTACTATACGCCCAAAGAGTATTATAAGCCTGCATTTGAATACAAGACAGACGATGCCTTTGAAGACGATCGAAGAACCCTGCATTGGATGCCTTATGTTCAAACGGATTCACTCGGGCAGGGTTCTTTCTCTTTCTATACTTCCGATGTTAAAGGTCCTTACACCATAAGAATAGAAGGACTTAGCTTTGAAGGAGTGCTTGTTTCTGCGGAGGCTTTGATTGAGGTGAAATAAAAAACCTCCACAGAATCGCAGATTCTGTGGAGGTTTTTTATTTTCGAGCGTGAAGAGATTATTGTACTATTGTCATCTCGTCAACAAGATGTTTGGCACCAGCATAGATTTCGGTTACAAAAAGAACATAGCGAATATCCACGTTAATGCACTTTTGCAAAGCGGGTTCGAAAGCAATATCGCCGCTCATTGCCTCCCAGTTGCCGTCGAAGGCAATGCCGATAAGTTCGCCTTTCGAATTCATAACCGGGCTTCCTGAGTTGCCGCCCGTAATATCGTTGTTTGTGGTAAAGCAAACCGGTAGTTCGCCATTCACCCCATAACGGCCATATTCCTTATTCTTGTAAAGCTCTTTAAGTCTGTCGGAAACAACAAACTCCCAATTGTTTGGATCTTCTTTTTCCATAACCCCTGTAAGGGTGGTGTAATGGGAGTAGCGAACGGCATCACGTGCCTCATAATCGCCAACTGTTCCGTAAGTCATACGCAAGGTTGAGTTAGCATCAGGATAGAAGTTCTTCTCCGGCATCATTTCGATAAGTCCGGCTAGCCATTGTTTTCTTCCAAGGTCAACCATTCCGTCGAATTTGGCAGCTCCCTGATAATATCCCCTGATAGAATTGATCATAGAAACAGCAGCCTGGTAGGCGGGATCGTTTCCAAGAGTCTTTGCATTGGGATTAGCCAAAAATGCTTCCAGTTTTTCCCGGTATGGGAAAATGGATTTCTTATAGAACATCTCGTTGTACTTGTCGAGATTCCCTTTGTATTTGGTTTTGATCAATGAAAAATATTCAGGTTGGTATTCGGCAGGAACATCTTTGTAGAAAAGTTCCAGCATCGCACGGCTAACTTTCTTGTCGGTTGACACATTGTAATCTTTGTAAAACTCATCAATAGATGATTGCAGGCTTTTTGCCACGCTCATAATCGAATCGCGATTATCGGGGAGTTCGGTAAGCACGTTTTGCAGGCTCATAAATTGAAACGCGAAAGTAACAGACTCCATTCCCTGATACATCGTCTCAAGGGCATATTGCTTTGCGTTGCTGTATTCTTTCCGGCCTGCAACACCCTGCTCAATCATGCTTAATGCCTCACCATACTTTGCTTTGCGCTCGTCGTTTTCGTTTACCCAATTGGTAAAGGTGGCTTCCAGCTCTTTTTTCCTTTCAACAACATTGAGGTTTTTCAGTCCTTCCGATTGTCCGATCGAATATTTCCAATAGTTGCTCGAACGGGAGTATTTTGACGCGTACTGAATACGAACTTTATCGCTCGCCTGCATATCCTCGAGCATGAGATTCTGTTTAATACCCCTGATTTTTATCCGGTTGGGGTGCTCAATGGAAAGGATTTCATTTACTTCAAACGATGTCATATAGCGGTCGGTACTCCCCGGAAAGCCCATAACCATGGCAAAGGCTTCTTTGTCGTATCCCTTGAGAGAAACCGGCAGGTAATGTTTGGGTTTCATAGGAATATTCTCGGGGGAGTATTCCGCGGGAGTTCCATCGGGAGCTGTATAAACTCTGAATATTGAAAAATCGCCGGTATGACGGGGCCACATCCAGTTGTCGGTATCTGCGCCGAATTTCCCGATAGATTCTGGCGGAGCACCCACAAGCCTTACATCTTTGTAAGTCTCAAGAACCACAAGAAAAAAGCGGTTCCCGTTAAAAAAAGAACGAACAAAGGCTTCATAAACAGTACCTTCTGTGGCGTTTTTTACAATATCCTTCGAAAGATTTTCAACAGTTCTGTCGAGAACCATTCCTGAAAGGCCTTCTTTTAATTTCGGGACGATCTGATCAGTTACCTCTTCAATTCTAACAACAAAGGAAACTGTTTTGCCGGGATTGGGAAGTTCTTCAGCACGGGTCATTGCCCAAAAACCGTTTTTAAGGTAGTCATGGTCAACGCTGCTGTGACTTTGAATCTCTCCATATCCACAATGGTGGTTGGTAAGAAGGAGGCCTTCTGATGAAACCAACTCGCTTGTGCATGAGCCGTGATCGAGTGCTCCAACGGCATCCTTCAGACTGGAATTATTAATACTGTATAGTTGTTCAGGGGTAAGCTCAAAACCCATTGCTGTCATCTCGGCATTGTTCGACTTCTGCAATAAGTTTAAAAGCCACATGCCTTCATCTGCCCTTAGGCTGAGGTTAAATGCAAGGAACAAGCCTGCAATAAGTGCCAATACTTTTTTCATTAGCTTTGATAAGTTAAGGTTTAATAATAAACTCACAAATATATAACATTTTAGTACTGTCGAACTGTTGGTTAGCATAATAAGGAAGGTTTTAGAGTCTATGTGCTGAATTTTGCGTTTAGCATCTGTATATGGCGGTTTGGCGTCTGTAAGCGACAGTTTCAATCCCCTGAAAATAGCTCCTTGCAGTTCTTGAAGTTTTTTTTATACTTTTATTGCCTTATGGAAAAAAAGATCAGCATTTATACCGATGGTGCTGCCAGCGGAAATCCGGGTCCAGGAGGACTTGGAGTAGTTATGATTTATGGGGATCTGCGGAAAGAAATCTCCGAAGGCTATCAGCTCACAACCAACAACCGGATGGAATTGCTGGCCGTTATCCGCGGTTTGGAGGCAATTCGTTGGGAAAATACCGATGTTGTTGTATATACCGATTCGAAATATGTTTCGGAGGCAGTGAATCAGGGCTGGCTTTTCGGCTGGGAAAAGAAGAACTTCAAAAACAAAAAAAACCCTGATTTGTGGAAAATGTTTCTCCCGCTTTACCGACGACACATGGTTAAGTTTCAATGGATCAAAGGACATGCAGGGAACAAGGAAAACTCGCGCTGCGATGAACTGGCTGTTATTGCATCGAGGGGAAAAAACCTAAGGGAGGATTCGGGGTATACGGGTTCGTATGAGTAGTGTGGTAGTTTTGATTTTTCTGCTAAACTGGTATTTTATGTGGATGTTAGTCTTTCGCGATTCATCGTGAGAAATATCATGCATCTGATTTTCATTTAATTGCGTTTGTGTTTTGAAAACATGTGGGTTTCATCAATAAATTTTCTTTTATTTGATAAGAATTTACTATTTTGGATCGGAATTAAAACTGATGAATGACAAATCGTGAAACTATTCTGGAGTACACAGGCCATCTGACCTTTAGTACCATAGGACGCTTACTGACAATGCTCAAGCACAAGATGGTTGAGAAAGGAATAAAGATTGGAATTTATAAGAGGATTCTTGGTGTAATGATAGAAGCTCTTGAGAATATTTACAAATACAGCGATCAATATCATGACAACCAAATGATTGACAAGAATCATCTCCCTACTTTCAAATTGGAGCGTGTTGATCAGAATTATGTTATCAAAACCAGCAGTCCTATAAAAAACAAGGATGTTCCCCGCCTTAAAGAGAAAATTGAAATCGTGAACAGCAAATCTGCTGATGAGTTGAAGGTGCTTTACCGTCAAACCATCACCGACGGCCATTTCACCGCGAAGGGAGGAGCAGGGCTGGGTCTTATTGAAATGGCCAAAATCACAAATAACACCCTAGGCTATCGTTTTGAACAAATCAATGCTGAATTTTCCCTTTACCACCTAACACTTACCTTTATCTAAACAGCGCTTTTTGTTTGCCTGTTAACATTTGGAAACTAAATAAGCCTCTCGTTGGATTATCCAATGCCTAAAGCATTCCGATTGCTCTGGTCAAATCTTCCGGTGTGTCTATCCCGATGCTTTCATGAATTGTGGCTGCTGTTTTAATACGGTAACCATTGCTCAGCCATCGGAGTTGCTCGAGCGACTCTGCCATTTCAATTTCTGAGGGTGGAAGTTTTGTTATCTCCCGCAACACAGCAGTGCGATAGCCGTAAATTCCAATATGCTTGTAAAAGGTAAATTCACCCGGCCAATCTTCTTTTGCCAGTCCTCTTATGTACGGTACAGGTGAACGGCTAAAAATCAACGCGAAATCGTTTTTATCCATAACAACTTTTGGCTTGTTCGGATCGAAAATGTCTTCCCGGTTACTTATCCTTTTCACAAGCGTTGTAATCTGGGAGGCGGGATCCTCAAAAAGTGCCGCAAGCTGAATGATTTGTTCAGGCTGAATAAAGGGCTCGTCGCCTTGGATGTTTATCACCAAATCAAATCTCACTGAGGTTTCTTTTTCAATGATTTCGAGAGCCTCAGCACAGCGATCGGTGCCGCTGGTGTGGGAGGAGGAAGTCATAACAGCGTTTCCGCCAAAGCGCTTTACTTCATCGAAAATCCTCGAATCATCCGTGGCTACGTAAACCCATTTCGTTGCATTTTGGGCTGATTCATATACCCGCTGGATAATGGGTCTGTCGCCAAGCATAACCAATGGCTTTCCGGGAAATCGCGTGGAGGCGAAGCGGGCGGGGATTATACCGAGGATGTTCATTTGTTGAGTCTTGTTGATGATAAAGTTCTGTTTCTAAAACCAGAGGAATGGGTTAAGCAGGCACAAAGGTAACGATGAATGCGGCAAACAGGCTAGTAGATCGTGTGATTTTTTCATATAATATGTTTAAATCTTTGTTCTATAGTTGTTTATGCTTTGGTACTTTGTGGAATTTACCTTTTATTCCATAAAATTTTCCAGAGCAAAAGCTATTTATTAACATTCAATAGTAGTAAAAACCCCTGAATTTTGTAATTTTGTCAGACTTTTGGATAAATTGTCAGTATAGAATTTTGATATGAGTTATTTTCTAATTTTCAAAATGTAAATGGAAATTCAGTCAACAAAGCAAAGATTTGGGATCATTGGCAACAACGAGGCATTAACCCGGGCAATCAATGTAGCGATGCAGGTTGCCTCAACCGATTTGTCGGTATTGATTTCCGGGGAAAGTGGTACGGGCAAGGAAGTTTTTCCCCAGATCATCCATTCTCTCAGCTCACGAAAGCACGGTAGTTATATCGCTGTGAATTGCGGCGCTATACCGGAAGGCACGATCGATTCCGAACTTTTTGGCCATGAAAAGGGAGCTTTTACCGGCGCACATGAAGCGCGAAAAGGATACTTTGAGGTTGCCGATGGGGGAACAATTTTCCTTGACGAGGTTGCCGAACTCCCTCTCTCAACACAGGTCAGGCTGCTTAGAGTCCTAGAAACCGGCGAGTTTATGAAGGTAGGATCTTCCAAGATGATTAAAACCAATGTGCGTGTAATTGCGGCAACCAATGTGGATCTTGCTACGGCTATTGGTCATGGGCGGTTCCGCGAGGATTTGTTTTACCGTTTGAATACCGTTCCTATCCTTATTCCTGCCCTTCGGAAAAGAGGTGACGATATTCATCTTCTGTTCCGGAAATTCGCCTCCGATTTTGCAGAGCGATACCGCATGCCTGCGATTTCCCTTACCGATGATGCAGTGCATGCACTCGAAGTCTATGAGTGGCCAGGTAATATCAGGCAACTCAAAAACATCACCGAACAAATTTCCATCATTGAAAGAGAAAGGCTTATCAGTTCTGAAACCTTATTGAAATACCTTCCGGATTACAACCGTTCCAAGCTCCCGGCAGTGATGGGACGTAAAATCGACCAGGACACCTTCACTTCAGAAAGGGAAATCTTGTATAAGATACTCTTCGATATGAAGAATGACGTGAATGACCTGAAAAAACTGGTTGGCGACCTCATGGAGAAGGGTACGCAAAGCAGAGAGTTTCAGGAAGACAATGCCCAGCTCATCAAAAAACTCTACTCTTCGGCCGACACCCTGGTGGAGGACGAGCCATCTGAGGGCGTGTTTATGCCAAAAAACGACGATGGACAGATTCAAGACACCGAGGAGATTGTTGAGGAATCCCTTTCCCTTGAAAATAAAGAGATTGAGATGATTCGAAAAGCTCTTGAGAAACATCTCGGGAAACGAAAATATGCCGCTGAGGATCTCGGAATTTCCGAGAGGACACTGTATAGAAAGATCAAAGAATATAATATAGAGTAGAGGATGAAACGATTCGTAACTATTTTTACTGCAGTCCTTGTAATAGCTAGCGCAAGCTTTCAATCGTGCAAGGTTACCTACTCTTTTACCGGGGTGACAATTAACCCGGAAATCAAAACGGTGTCGATTCAATACTTCGATAACCGCGCACCTCTAGTGCAACCCCAGCTTAGCCAGATTTTCACCGATGCCCTGAGAGATAAAATCCAGGGTTCAACAAGTCTGGAACTTGTTACAGGATATGGGGATGTAGACTTTTCAGGTGAGATTAAGAATTACGAAACAAGGCCTCAAGCCATTACCGGGGCTGAAACTGCTGCACTTAACCGACTTTCGGTTACGGTTAGAGTAAAATTCTCCAACGAAGTTGAGCCCGACAAAAGCTTCGATACCAGTTTTACCCGCTACGAGGAATACGATAGCAGCAAAGACCCTTCAAGTGTTGAGGATGAACTAATCAAACTTATTGTGGAACAGCTGATGGAGGATATTTTCAATAAAGCATTTGTTAACTGGTAAGGTAATTGTCCATGCAAAAAGAAAAATTTCAGGAGTACCTGTATCATCCGGAAACCTATAAGACTGCAGATCTTGGTGAGTTGAAGGAGCTGGTAGCGAAGTACCCGTGGTTTAGTACGGCAAGTATTGTTTTGCTGGCTTGCAGTAAAATACAGTCGGATACCGGATTCGATTCCCTGCTTGGGAAACATGGTTTGTCAATCCCCAATCGGCGTGCCTTGAGCAAAATGATAAATACCAGATGTGAAACTTTTGAGCAAGGTAATGATGTGGAAATTGAACTGGAGTCGGAGGTTGGCTTGGATTCCCGAATACATGGCATTTTTGACTCCCCGGAGTACGAACACCCTTCTGAAACCTCGGGAGCTAGCGTTCTTGACGATGAATCCCTTCTCGATTTTGCTTATGCCAACAGCACTGCCCATTTGGACTCCGGGGAAGGTGAGGTTATGGATGAGGTTATGGACGAGGTTAAGGATGAGGATGAGGATGAGAGAGGCGGGGAAAAAATCCGGAAAACTATTGAAAACAGGGGTGAAGGGAAGGTGAGGAATTTTGATAATTGGATTGATAGGTTGGGGGGGGATTCCCCGGTTGAAAAAAGCACTTTCAAGAAACACCATATTATCGAGAGTTTTATTCATTCAGAGGCTGGGGTTATCAGGGCAGATAAGGTGACTCAGATTGAGGGGGATATCTCTAAAACAAGCGCCGAAGAGCATGAGGGATTTATTACCGACACCCTGGCCAAGATTTATGTTAAACAGGGGCTTTATAATAAGGCAATTTATGCCTATGAGAAATTATGTTTGAAATATCCGGAAAAAAGTATTTACTTTGCCACGCAAATTGAGGAAATAAAAACCCTCTATATTAAAAATTAATAATATGCATACCCTTTTTGTTATATTCCTGATTATCATCTGTCTGCTCTTGGTAATGATTGTATTGGTCCAGAACTCAAAAGGTGGGGGCCTGGCATCGAATTTTGCCGGATCAAACCAATATATGGGCGTTCGCAAGACTGCAGACTTTCTTGAAAAAGCAACCTGGACCCTGGCCGCAAGCCTTTTGGTTTTCAGCCTTCTTTCAACCTGGACTCTTCCTAAACAGGAAGAAGTAAGCAAGTCAAGAGTGGAAGGTCAATTCGACAATTCACGTCTCGATCAGCAAGGTGATGCCACCATCAGCCTGCCTGAATCCGGAGAAAGCACACCCGAGGAATAGGATACTCCTCAAACATCCTTAAACCTTAGGTTTAAGAAAAAAATTAAAGGACAAAGATGAAAGTGAAAATCAATCGATGGTTTAAGCTTTGATCTTTGTCCTTTATCCTTTTTAACCCGCTTTAATGTCACTATGTCATAAACGCTGACATAATTGAAAACCCAATTAGCTCATATGGAAATAGCTGGATTTCTGATTATTGCGACTAGCCTTGGGCCGATCGCCCGATGAGGGGTAGAAAAAATGTCGGTAAAAAAGTCTGTTTCCACACATGGCACAAAATATGCATAGATAGTCGCAAATAAAGAAAAATTAGTTAAACCTATAAATTTACTCAAAATGGCAGATGTTAAATTAAAACCATTAGCAGACAGAGTGCTGATTGAACCCAAAGAAGCAGAAACAAAAACTGCCAGCGGCATTTTTATTCCTGATACAGCGAGGGAGAAACCTCAGCAAGGTACAGTTGTTGCTGTTGGCCCCGGTATCAAAGACGAGAAAATGGAAGTTAAAGTTGGTGACCTGGTGCTTTACGGAAAGTATTCGGGAACCGAAATCTCTGTTGAAGGCAAAGATTACCTGATTATGAAGCAATCCGACATTCTTGCTATTGTATAACCCCTTTTAAATTATTAAAAATCTATAAAAATGGCTAAAGAAATTAAATTTAATATTGAAGCCCGCGATCAGCTTAAAAAAGGTATCGATGCGTTGGCAAATGCAGTGAAAGTTACACTGGGACCTAAAGGCCGCAATGTGATTATCGAGAAAAAATTTGGTGCACCTGCAATCACAAAAGATGGTGTTACAGTTGCAAAAGAAATTGAACTTTCAAACCATTTCGAGAATGTAGGAGCGCAAATGGTTAAAGGTGTTGCTTCGAAAACCGCTGATGATGCAGGTGACGGTACAACTACTGCCACTGTTCTTGCCCAGTCGATTGTTAACGTTGGATTTAAAAACGTTGCTGCAGGCGCAAACCCTATGGATTTGAAAAGAGGAATCGACAAAGCCGTGCAGGCAGTTGTTAAGGATCTCAAAGCTCAATCCCAATCTGTTGGCGATGACAACAAGAAAATCGAGCAGGTTGCCAGCATTTCTGCCAATAACGACGCCGCTATCGGGAAACTGATTGCTGAAGCTATGGGCAAAGTGAAGAGAGAAGGCGTTATCACCGTGGAAGAAGCCAAAACTTCGGATACAACAGTTGAAATCGTTGAAGGTATGCAGTTCGACCGTGGATACATATCCCCATACTTCGTAACCGACACCGAGAAAATGGAGTGCGTTCTTGATAATCCTTTTATCCTGATCCACGACAAGAAGATTTCTACTATGAAAGACCTTCTTCCAATTCTAGAATCAGCCCTTCAGACTGGCAAGCCACTTTTGATCATCGCAGAAGATGTTGACGGTGAGGCTTTGGCTACCCTGGTAGTGAACAAACTCAGAGGATCACTTAAAATTGCCGCAGTAAAAGCTCCGGGCTTTGGCGACCGCAGAAAAGAAATGCTCGAGGATATCGCAATTCTTACCGGCGGTACCGTGATCTCAGAAGAAAAAGGACTCCGCCTTGATGGAGCAACACTTGATATGTTGGGTCATGCTGAAAAAATCACAATCGACAAAGAAAATACAACCCTTGTTAACGGTGCCGGTGAAAAATCCAATATTGCTGCAAGAGTTGGACAGATTAAAAAGCAGATTGAGAACACCACTTCAGACTACGATAAAGAAAAGCTTCAGGAAAGACTTGCCAAACTGGCTGGTGGAGTTGCTGTTCTTTATGTTGGTGCGGCATCTGAGATTGAAATGAAAGAGAAGAAAGACCGTGTTGAAGATGCATTAAGTGCAACCCGCGCAGCTGTTGAAGAAGGAATCATCCCTGGAGGTGGCGTGGCTTATATCAGAGCAGTGAAAGCCCTCGACAAACTCAAAGGCGACAATGAAGATGAGAATACAGGTATTGCTATCATCAAGAGAGCACTGGAAGAGCCCTTGCGTACAATCGTTGAAAATGCAGGTTTCGAGGGTTCCATCGTTGTTCAGAAAATCAGAGAAGGTAAAGACGATTTTGGCTTCAACGCTAGAACCGAGAAATATGAAAACCTTTACGAATCTGGAGTTATCGATCCTGTTAAAGTAGCCCGTGTTGCTCTTGAGAACGCTGCTTCTATTGCAGGCATGTTCCTTACAACCGAATGTGTAATGGTTGACGAGCCCGAAAAAGAATCGCCAATGGGCGGTGGAAACCCAGGAATGGGTGGAATGGGTGGAATGGGTGGTATGATGTAAGTTTATCAACCCTATATATTTCCAAAAGGGCTTCTCTGAAAAGGGAAGCCTTTTTTTTAACTGAAAAATTCTGCCTTTATCACAATGTTTGACAAGTTAAAGTTAATTTCTTTGAATTATTCTTGTTTATCTGCTTTTCACGGTTTATTCTGACTATTTTTGCACAAGAAAATCTGTCACTAAAGTTTTTGGAATGTCTAAAGTTTGGATTGGATTTTGGGTGGGATTTATGCTGGCTACCGGGAGTGTTTTCTCTCAAGACACAATACGGATATTGTTTATCGGAAACAGTTACACCTTTGCCAACACAGGGCTCAACGCACCGGAGCTGCCTTTGCGCCTGAAGGAGATGGGAAGGCTATATGGAAAGACTATCATAACCGATTTTGCCGGAGCTGGTGGGGTGACTCTTGAGAAAACCTGGAAAACGGGGAAAGCCGTAACGAAAATCAATACAGCAAGCTATAATTATGTGGTTCTTCAGGAACATAGCATGGGAACAATTTTCAATAGCGGGAAGTTTGAGATGTATTCGCAGAAATTTTCGGAACTGATCTCTGAAAACAAGGCCCGACCTGTTTTTTATATGACCTGGGCCCGACAAAATCGCCCAACCATGATCGATACCATCTCGCGGGAATATATTAAAATGGCGGAAGCGTTGAATGGCATCGTTGTTCCCTGCGGCTATGCATGGGACATGGCGGGTTCCCAGTATCCCCTGATTCCCTTGTACCAAAACGACCGCTCACACGCCCGTCCTGAAGGCGTTTTGCTCAATACCTTTGTTTTTTATAAAACGCTTTTTGGAGAAATTCCTGAGGAGCCTTTATATAACTTCCAGTTTAAAGGCTCAGCCATAAGCGAAGATACCGTTCGAAAACTTATGCGTGTTGCCAATAACGCATTTCAGGAATTAAGCTATCAGGTGGGAGATCAGTTTTAGACATATTATGAATCTCGGCGAAATGTTTTTGCCGGTACCAGATTCGAAATGAACCCTTCTTTCCGAAAAACGTTATGGGTATTAATTTCACTTATATACGTTTGAACACCAAAAGATAATTATGAGCAAGATTGAAATACAATCGATGATTGCCCCTTTTACCGTTACCGAAGTCAGGGACCTTTGCGAAGCCTCATATGTGGTTCGTTTCAGTAAAAGGGACCTTAGTTTCAGGCCCGGACAGCATCTTGTTGTGGGAGTGCTAGGGATGTCCGACGCACGCGAATATTCCGTCTATAGCGGGAGGGATGAGGAGTTCCTCGAAATTCTGGTTAGGGAGGTGGAGAATGGAGTGGTTAGCAAAAAATTAAGAAGGCTTAACCCGGGAAATAATCTCGAAGTCAACGGACCATATGGTTTTTTTCTTACCAACGCCCAACCCCCAGCAAACAAAAAGTTGCTTTTTATTGCCAGTGGCACAGGCATCGCCCCTTTTCACAGTTTTGTGAAAACCTATCCCGATGCCGATTACACCATTCTGCACGGAATACGAACCGTCGACGAGGCTTATGAAAAGGAAGTTTATGGGGAAGGGAGATATATTACCTGCACCTCAAAAGATGAAAAGGGCCATTTTCAAGGGAGGTTGACGGAATACCTGAAAAATATGGATATCGACAAGGAGACGATGGTTTACCTCTGTGGAAACAGCGACATGGTTTTTGAATCTATTGACATTCTTCAGGAAAAAGGTTTGTCGAATTCTCATATCTTTACGGAAGTTTATTTTTAAGGAGGAGAAATGTTTTATCATTTAATTACTCTGGGTTGCCAGATGAATGTTTCAGACAGCGAGCGCATGCATTCCATTCTTCAAAAGATGGGCTATGTGCATACTGATGACGAGGGAGATGCCAACCTGCTTGGGATTCTTGCCTGCTCGGTACGTCAGAAAGCCATCGACAAAGTCTATTCCCGCATTCACAAATGGAACAAATGGAAGAATCAGCGCAATCTTATAACCTTTGTAAGCGGATGCGTGCTTCCTGCCGACAAAGAGAAGTTTCTGAAACTCTTCGACCTGGTGTTCCCTATGTCGGATGCGAACCAATTGCCGGAAATGATCCATGAATATGGAGTAACCAGCGGCATTTCCCTTAAGAGGGATACTGCCCGGATGCCTCTGAATGAGAATATCTTTTCGCTGTGGAATGTAAATCCGATTTACCATTCGAACTTTGAAGCTTTTGTTCCCATTCAGAATGGATGCGACAAGTTCTGCACCTTCTGCGCAGTTCCCTATACCCGCGGAAGGGAGGTGTCCCGTCCCTCTAAGGACATCCTCGAGGAAATTGAAAAACTTGTTCGGGGCGGATATAAAAGCATCACGCTTTTGGGCCAAAATGTCAATTCGTATGGGAAAGACAAGAAAGGCGAAGAAATTAGTTTTGCTGAATTGCTGAAACAAATCGGTGAGTTGGGCGAGGCATCGGGCCGTGAATTCCTGGTTTATTTCACCTCGCCACATCCCCGTGACATGAAACCCGAAGTCATCGACATGATGTCGAAATACAAGGTTCTGGCCAAGATGGTTCATATCCCCCTGCAATCGGGAGATGACAAAATCCTGGTCAAGATGAACCGTGGGTATAACCTTGAAAAATATCGGGAAATCATCCACTATATATGGGAAAAACTGCCTGAAGCAACTTTGTTCACCGATATAATTGTAGGGTTTACCGGCGAAACCGAAGAACATTTTTTAAACAGCTGTAAAGCCATGGAAGAGTTCCGGTTTAATATGGCTTACATAGCAAAATATTCCGCGCGGCCCGGAGCTGCCAGTTACCGCTGGGACGATGATGTAAGTGCTGCCGACAAAAAAGACCGTTTTGAGCGGCTCACAAAACAACTCTCCGGAATTTCCGAGAATTACAACAAAGGCCTTATCGGAAAAACCTTCAGAGTGCTGGTTCTCGGAAAGGACCGAAAACCCGGCCATCTCTACGGACTTACCGAAGGTAAAATCATTGTGAGGTTTTCCTCCAACCAGGAATCCCTCATCGGCACTTTTACAGATATCACCGTTACCGGCGCATCGGATTTTTCGGTTGAAGGGGAAAGCACAGTGCACGCTCATGAGTTAAAAGTTTTTTGATGAAGAGAGTATCATTCAAAACCTTGGGCTGTCGCCTGAATCAATATGAAACCGACACAATGGTTAGTGAGTTTCATGAGGCAGGGTATGAGATTGTGGATTTCAAGGATGATGCTGATGTGTGTATTATAAATACCTGCACGGTTACCAATCAAAGCGATCAGAAATCGCGCAACATAATTTCACAACTTGCCTCGCGCAACCCGGATGCCGTTGTTGTTGTGGCCGGCTGCATGGTTAACAATCATAAGGAGTTTCTCCAAAAAAATGAGCGCATAACCTACGTGGTTGACAATGAGCATAAGAACAATGTTTTCACGCTGGTCGACTCTCATTTCAGGGGAGAAATACTACATCCCGAACAGTTGCCTTCCGATATTTTTGGCTACCAAACCGTCGACAAGAGTCTGCACACAAGGACCTCTATTAAGGTTCAGGACGGTTGCGACAATTTCTGCACCTTTTGCATTATCCCTTCCGTGCGAGGCAGAGCTATTAGCCGCAATCCAATTGAAGTTTATGAAAACATCAGGAGAGTTACGGAAAACGGGTTCAAGGAAATTGTAATCACCGGGGTAAACATAGGTCGCTATGATTATGATGGATTGAAGTTTGAGAACTTACTTGAGAACATTTTAGAGCTCCCGGGAGACTTTCGTGTAAGGATTTCTTCGATTGAGCCGGATGGTTTTGGACCCGGTTTTGCCAAACTGTTTGGCCACCCTCGCTTGGCCCCTCACCTTCATCTATGCCTGCAGAGCGGATCGGACCCCATACTGCTGAAGATGCGTAGGATGTACAATGTGCGCTCCTTTATGGAAATCGTAAACGAATTCCGCAGACTTTATCCCCTGTTCAATTTCACCACGGATCTGATTGTCGGTTTTCCGGGGGAGACAGACGCCGATTTTGAACAGACACTGAAAATTGCCAAAGAAGCCGCTTTTAGTCATATCCACACCTTTCGCTATTCTGTGCGCAAAGGAACGCGTGCCGAAAGGATGGAAAACCATATCCCGGAACGAGAAAAAGCTGCCCGAAGTTCTCTGATCCGGGAAATCTCCGAGTCAAACAAAAGAGATTATTATAATTCCATGCTAGGAAAGGAACAAACGGTGCTTGTTGAAAAATTCCTCAAGAACGGAACCGTTCAGGGTTATGGGGAGCATTATCTCCCGATAGAATTTCGCGACCCGGCAGCACAGCAAAACACTTTCGTTAAGGTCAGGCTGGACTCTCTCACGGGACGTGGACTCCTCGCTGTGAAGCTATAGTTCAACAAAATATCTTGAAAACACCCTGCTTGATTAAATAACTGCTATTTCTGCATGCAGTCAAATTGAAATTGGCATGTAATACCTTGGTTTTCTCTGAATTGCCACAAAGCTTGATTGGAATTTGATTTGTATGGGGTATGGAAAATATTTCATACTAATATATAGATTGTAGATATAAAAACAATGGGGGTATATTGAAAATATATAAATAAAAAAATAATACAAATAAAAAAATAGGGGGTTCAATAAGAAATGACTTGTTTATTTAAAAATGATTTGTACATTTGTGTCGTAGTAGTTTTAGTTAGTACGTTTAGAAAAAAGGAGTAAACTTGTCGGCTATCAGCTTTGCGGGAGATTGGAGAAACGCGGTAAGAACAATGGGTAGTCTAATTTTTTTTACCGAACTGTAAAGCCATAAAGGACTCAGGGAAGCAGTCAAATGTTTCTGGGGTTTCTTTATGAACGCCGGCAGTTTATTTTTACTTAACTGTGATGCTGTTTCGAGCCGAAGTCAGCAACGATCGAAATCCCTCGAATACATTTGAATACAGCTGCAAGTCGCTTTTTTTCAATTCCTGAAAACCTGTTCTTGCAAATCCCCCGGACTCACCAAATTGCTTCCTTCCAAGCCGTAAAACTAATTGATTTATATTCTACTGCTCCCCCTGTCGGAATTCTTCTATTTTGCTATCTTTGTACCTCTAAATCCCGGGAAAAACTATATGGATCATATACGAAATTTTTGCATCATCGCGCATATTGACCATGGCAAAAGCACACTTGCCGACCGTTTGCTTATGAAAACCGGAACGGTTAGCGAGAGGGACTTTCAAAACCAGGTACTTGACGATATGGACCTGGAGCGCGAAAGGGGTATTACCATAAAGAGCCATGCTATTCAGATGGTGCACTACCATGAGGGGAAAAAATATGCTTTAAACCTTATCGATACTCCGGGTCACGTTGACTTCTCTTATGAAGTGTCCCGCTCCATTGCAGCCTGCGAAGGCGCTTTGCTGGTGGTGGATGCTACCCAGGGAATTCAGGCCCAGACAATATCAGTGCTCTATCAGGCTATAGAAAATAATCTGGAGATCATTCCTGTTTTGAATAAAATGGATTCTGAAAGTGCAATGCCCGAAGATGTTAAAGACCAGATTGTTGATCTGATTGGCTGTGAGCGGGACTCAATTCTCGAAGCCAGCGGAAAAACCGGTCAGGGTATTGATGAAGTGCTTGAAGCAATTATTAATCGTGTGCCTGCTCCAAAAGGAGACCCCGGTGCTCCTCTTCAGGCTTTGATATTTGATTCGGTTTTTAATAATTTCCGGGGAATTTACGCCTATTTCCGGATCTTTAACGGTACTATCAGAAAAGGCGAGTTGGTGAAATTTTTCAACACCAAGAAGGAATACAACGCAGATGAAATCGGTGTTTTGGCCCTGAAGAACGAACCCCGCGATGTCCTGAGCGCCGGCGATGTGGGATACATCATCTCCGGCATAAAAGCTTCCAAAGAGGTTAAAGTTGGCGACACTGTAACCACTGTTGCCAATCCTTGTGATAAGCCGATATCGGGCTTCGAGGATGTTAAGCCTATGGTGTTTGCCGGGATTTATCCCGTTGATGCCGACGACTACGAAGATCTGCGCGCCTCTATTGAAAAATTGCAGCTCAACGACGCTTCCCTTACTTTTATTCCAGAGTCCTCAGCCGCACTTGGTTTCGGTTTCCGTTGCGGGTTTCTGGGCCTGTTGCACATGGAAATCATCCAGGAACGTCTTGACCGCGAATTCGATATGGATGTTATTACCACGGTTCCAAACGTTTCATACAAAGTGGTTACAAACAAGGGCGAACTGATCGACGTTCACAACCCTTCCGGTTTGCCCGAATCGAATTATATCGAGCGTATCGAAGAGCCTTATATCGTTGCACAGGTGATTTCGCAATCTGAATACGTGGGCTCAATTATGAAGCTGTGTCTCGACAAGCGCGGCATTCTTAAAAGTCAGGTTTACCTCACCAGTAATCGGGTAGAGCTCACTTTCGAAATGCCCCTGGCTGAAATCGTTTTTGATTTTTACGATAAGCTCAAGAGTATTTCCAAGGGTTATGCATCCTTCGACTACCATCCCCTGGATTACAAAAAAGCTGATCTGGTGCGACTCGACATCCTCCTCAACGGCGAAATGGTCGATGCCCTTTCAACCCTTATTCACAGGGATAATGCATACGACTTCGGTCGCCGGATGGTTGAAAAACTCAAAGAACTTATACCACGGCAGCAATTTGATATTGCAATTCAGGCTGCCATTGGCGCAAAAGTAATAGCTAGGGAAACGGTCAAAGCTGTTCGAAAGGATGTTACAGCCAAGTGTTATGGGGGAGATATCTCCCGAAAGCGCAAATTGCTCGAAAAACAGAAGAAAGGCAAGAAGCGCATGCGTCAGGTAGGAAACGTGGAGATTCCTCAGACAGCATTTTTAGCGGTTCTGAAGCTGGACTAGATAAAGATTTTTTGGTGGAAGCAAATTTGTAAAAATAAGCAATTCAACTTCCTGTTTGAGATTGCCAACTTTTCACTGCCCCTTCTTGTTCCCACCAATTGCCCATTCCTCCTTTGCATTTCTGATAATCATGAGCACAAACATGGTGATGGCAACTGTCAGGAAGCCCATTGCAAAGTGCTTGAAATTCCCCCACTGAAAAAAGAAGGATATTCCCGATAAGATAAAAAGTATTGCAGCAATTATACCTGTAATGAGAATTAGGATATGCATTGTACCGGGTAACTATTTGGTTTTAATTGTGGTTTTCATGAAGTCGCTGTTATCAAATATCTCCGACAAGGTAGCTTCAACCGTAACCGAATTGTTTTCAATGGTATAATTTGCAAGGCTTGTAACTTTCTTGACCGGTTTTTGGAATTCAACCGAGATGTTGTATTTCATGCCTTCCATAATCATTTTGGTCGATTCTTCGTCCAGTTCCTCGGAGCCAAGCAGGTCCTCCTTGTTGAACTCATGCGAGGTCTGGCCGTTCCTAATGAAAGTCTTGCCGTTAAACTCAACGTATTTAACGACGGCCACGGATCCTTCCTCGTTTTCGAGAACTATGGCAAGGGCCTTGTTGAGGGCTATAACGTCCTTGAAATCGAATCTGATACCGGCAACATACTTCGTTATATCGCCTGTAAGCTCAACTTTGGTGATGCCCGGTATTTTTTCCAGTTCGGGAAGTGCTTCACGAAGGGTAACGTCCATATCTGATGTCTCAATCTCTTCGGTACTGTCAGAAAAAGCCCCCATCATCTCGTACAACTCACTCATGTCGATAATATATTCCATTGAGCCGGAACCATCTTTATTGAATTTGTATTTCTCAAAAATCGTGATGCATCCGGTAAGGAACAAAAGAGCCATGGAGATACCTAAAAGGCTTAATTTTTTCATGATTTGGATTTTTTGGGGAAGAATGTGAAGTATGCAAAAAAGTTAGCGAAAGATAAATGTATTTATATTACGACCGATTCACTTGGTGATTTTTTTTTCAAATAAAATTTTCCCTCCCAGATATTGACCAAGAAAGAAAGCTCCAACATTAAAGGGAAGCATCAGCAGCTGGTAGGGCATGTCAAAAAAGTACCTGCATGCAATAATGATTAAAACGGGGATATGAATTGACAAGACCCAATTGAGGCTAAATCTTCTAACCCGGTATCTCCAATAACCAAAAGGAATATTTAAAAGGATTATGAAAACAATGAATAAAAGATCTCTCATATTATAAACCGTTCAAGAGCAGAGTTTCGCCTGCAGGAGATATTTGGCAATGCGCAGAATCGAAAGGCTTAACAATTTTGCGTAAGGTTATAAACACTTTGGCGTTAAATAAAGAACAAACAACATAAGCTTAGTTTTGTTGTTGGTTTCTTCGGTAATTTAGGAATATTTGCCAAATGTCCTCTATCAAGGACTTGTTCAGGCCTATTTTAAAGTAAACAGGGCGATTTTTTTTCGTGGGAATTAAATAGTTGAAAAAAATCTAAACATTAACTGTCCTGCTTTGTTTAATTCCAAATGAACGTTCAATCCATAAAAAAATAGCACCGCTGTGCAGATTGATAGACGAGGGTGAAAAAGCGGTGCTATTGCTTTTTCGGACGTTCAGTTATTCTTAATTCAATGAAAAGAGAGATGTCTTGCTGTGACCTCTCTCTTTTTTTTCAAATTCGGACCTCCGGAGAAACTACCTGCCGGGTTTGAATTTTATAACAAATTCGTCTAAAACATCTTTCAGGTCGGGTTTGCCTATTTCCTGGAGATCATAATAAACCCGCGTATTGGGTTTTTTGATTTTAATAATTCGGTTCAGATCGATAGGAGTGGCTATTATTACCGAGTCGCAATCTGTATTGTTGATGGTGGTTTCCAAATCTTTCAGCTGCTCATCACCATAACCCATTGCGGGAAGCAGTGCGCCTATATTCGGATAAATCCTGAAGGTCTCCGATAACTTTCCAACGGTAAAAGGGCGCGGATCAACCATCTCTGCAGCCCCGAACTTATGGGCAGCAACAACTCCTGCGCCAAGCTTCATTTCTCCATGGGTGAGGGTTGGTCCGTCTTCCACAACAAGCACACGTTTTCCCCTGATAAGTGAGGCATTGTCTACCTTTATGGGAGAAGCCCCGTCAATAACAATTGCTTTTGGGTTTACCTTCTCGATGCTTTCTCTTACAATCTGAATGGAAGCCGCATCAGCACTGTCAATTTTGTTAATCACCACTACATCTGCAATTCGGAGGGTTACTTCACCGGGATAATACGACAATTCATGGCCCGGGCGGTGCGGATCGGTAACGGTAACCGTAAGGTCAGGCACATAAAAGGGGAAGTCGTTGTTCCCGCCATCCCAAAGGATTACGTCGCATCCGTCGGGATCGTTCTCGGCTGCCCGCAATATTGCTTCGTAATCCACACCTGCATAGATTACATTTCCTCTTACAACGTGAGGTTCGTACTCCTCCATTTCTTCCACGGTGCATTTGTGTTTTTCAAGATCGGATAGAATAGCAAAGCGTTGAACTTTTTGGGCAATCAGGTCACCGTATGGCATTGGATGTCTGACGGCAACAACTTTCAGTCCTTTCTCCATAAGCAATTCGATGATTCTTCTGGAGGTTTGGCTCTTCCCGCAGCCTGTGCGAACAGCACCCACCGCAATAAGGGGTTTTGTGCTCTTGATCTGGGTGTCTTTTGTGCCGAGAAGAACAAAATTAGCCCCTGCCGCATTTACAATAGCACTTACGCCCATCACTCGGTTGTAGGGAACATCGCTGTATGAAAAAACGCAATCGTCGACCTTATGCTCATGGATTAACCTGGTGAGGTCCGACTCTGCAAAAATCGGGATGCCCTTGGGATATAACTTGCCAGCCAGCTCGGCGGGATATTTTCTGCCATCGATATCGGGAATCTGAGCTGCAGTGAAGGCTACTACATTAAATTGCGCATTGTCCCTGAAATAGGTATTGAAATTGTGAAAGTCGCGCCCTGCGGCGCCAATGATAACTACATTTTTAGGAGTCATATGAATTGTGTTAAGTAATTTTGCAAAGCAAAGTTATCGATTTGAAATAAATCCAATCTATTGAATAACATACCCTGGCTTTTTTATAATATGGCATTGATCGTCTAAGTCATTAGTATGTAAGATATTAGCTGACTTATGGCAAGCGAATGTCTGATATGTTTAACAATATGAAGGAATTCAATTGCACTTTTAACCATAGAGTTAGGAAAAACTGATCGGTTTTTGTAATTTACAGAACTAGTGAACGTTATACTAAGGCATTAATATTCAACCCAATGAATTTTTTGGCACACCTGTATCTTTCCGGCAATCATGAAGAAATCATGGTGGGCAACTTCATTGGGGATTATGTGAAGGGGAAGGAATACTTGTATTATCCCGAAAAAATCAGAAAGGGGATCATGCTACACCGCTATATCGACAGTTATACCGATAGTCATCCTATTACAAAAATAAGTCGGGCCCATGTATCCGAAAAATACGGCAAGTACTCTGGGATAGTTATTGACATCTTCTACGACTATTTCCTTTCGAGCAACTGGAGTCTTTTTAGCCCTATTGAGCTTCAGGGTTTTGTGGACTTCGCTTTCGCAACTCTTAAGAAGCATTATTATGATTATCCTCAGGGGATCAAAAACTGGTTTCCAAATTTTATTCGAAACAACTGGCTCATAAAATACTCAACCATTGAGGGGATTGAAGAGGTCCTGTTTCGCATGTCAAGCCGAACATCACTCCCCGAATTCTCAAATTATGCAGTTGGCATTTTGCGGGAAAGAGAGGTTGAAATGAGGAACGAATTTCTTGAATTCTTCAGCGCAATCAGGGATTTTGTGGAAATTGAGCACGGGATTATCACAGGTCTTCCCCAGAGTTTGGAAAAATAGTTTTAGGCCGAGGCTTACGACATAATTTGTTTCTACTCCATCCTTCCGGCATCCAACCTGAGAAAAATAAAGAGCATTATTGTAAATGCCCAAAGAGATGAACCCCCGTAACTAAAAAAGGGCAAGGGTATCCCAACCACCGGGAAAAGACCTATGGTCATTGCAATATTAATGAAAAAGTGTATGAATATTACGCTTATTATTCCATAGCCATAGATCCGGGCGAAATTTTCCTTTTGTCGTTCCGCAAGATAGATTAGTCGGATAAAAAAGGTTAGAAATAAAAGAATCACAAAAAAGGTACCTATAAAGCCCCATTCTTCTCCCACGGTGCAGAAAATAAAATCAGTGCTTTGTTCCGGAACAAAGTCAAGCTTGGTTTGTGTACCCTGTAAAAACCCTTTGCCCGCGAATCCACCTGAACCAATTGCGATCATCGACTGGTTGACATTATAGCCTGCGCCCAAAGGGTCGGACTGTATCCCCAGCATTATATTCACCCGTCTTTGCTGATAGTCGCTCAAGAAATGTTCGAAAGAGTAATCCACGGCAAAAGTGTAAAAAACCACAACAGTAACGGCCAGAATTAGCAAGCCAATCTTTCTGATCCTGTATATATATGCCATCACCAGGTAGGATGCCAAAGAAAATGCAAGAGACATAAGGGTTGCAGCATAGTAGGCGGAATCCATGCCAAACAGAAACAGGATGCCGTAGCTGACTATAAAAAACCCGACAAAGATAAGAAAGGCCACCATCAGGTTCTTGAAATTTCTGGCCAGCAGCCAATAGGCAATGAAACCAATGACAAGAATAATGAGCAGGAGAAGCAATTCATTAAACAACAAAACAAGGATAAACAGCAGTGCCAGAGTAAACATCGTTATGAGTATCATTCCTGAAAATCCTTCCCTGTAAACCGGGAAAACAAATGCGAAAAATACCAGGGCAGAGCCGGTGTCAGGCTGTAAAAGTATTAATAGGGAAGGCAGAAAGATGATAACAGCAGTCTTTACAAAAGTCCTGGCTTTTTGTATGTTGATATTGAATGTGCTTAGGTACTTAGCCAGAGCAAGGGCCACAGCGGGTTTGGCAAATTCCGAAGGTTGAATCTGAAATCCCCCCATAACAAACCAGCTTTTAGACCCGTTTATTTCTTTTCCAACGATAAGTACGGCCAGCAATGTTAGAATCGCCACCGCATAAATAAAGTAACCGAAAAACTCAAAGAAGCGGTGATCTATCAGCAATATGGCCACTGCCATAACAATAGCTGCCAAAATCCAAAGGAACTGCTTCCCGTATTTCTGGTTAAAATCGAGAATGCTGGGATGACTCTCGTTATAAATCGCAGAGAATATATTCAGCCATCCCAGGAATATCATTAAGATAAACAGAAGGATGGTGAACCAGTCAAGGTTTGCTATGATGTTTCCGCGTTTCAATGGCTCTATTTGATTACTGCATTAAAAATATAATCTTCAAGAAATTTTCGTTTTACTTCTCCCGTAAGGTATTCTTCAATCATCAAACTTGCAACGGGAGCAGCCCAGGTTCCTCCAAATCCCCCGTTTTCTATATAAACAGCGATTGCGATTTTCGGGTTTTCGCGTGGGGCAAAAGCAATAAATATTGAATGGTCTTCTCCATGAGGGTTCTCAGCGGTACCGGTTTTGCCGCAAACAATGATGCCTTCTATTTTCGCCCTACCTGCCGTACTTCCTGCTCCCCCGTTAACCGCCAAATCCATCCCGTCGATTGCCACGGTAAAATGTGCGGTATCGATTTCTATAATGTGCTTTTCGGTGAAGCGGTGGTTTATGGTGTCGCTTCCTTTGATCGATTTTACAACATGAGGAGTCATAAAATAGCCCTTATTGGCAATGGCAGCTGTGATGTTGGCCATTTGCAAGGGGGTTACTCCCAGTTCACCCTGTCCGATTGCCAGGGAACGTATGGTAAGGAAATTCCATCGCCCCACTCCGTAATAGCGATTGTAGTACTCATCTTTAGGGATAAAGCCCTTGAGCTCGCCCGACAAATCGGAGTTCATTGAATTCCCCAATCCGAAGGACAGGAGATGATTTCTCCAGTTGTTATAGGCATCGTGGGTAGCCTCGAATTTAGGGTCCTCCATGATTTTCCTGAAAGTATTCACAAAATATGAATTGCAGGAATGCTGAATAGCCTCTCTAAGATCCAATGGCGAGCGGTGGCTGTGGCAGCCCAGGAATTGTCCCCTGAAAGAATACCCCATATGGCATCCAAACTCAGTAGAGGGGCTAATAACTTTTTCCTGAAGGCCGATGAGTGCGTTGATAATTTTGAAGGTGGAACCGGGGGGATAAGAAGCAGCAAGAGCCCTGTTGAACAAAGGTTTTAAACTGTCTCCTGAAAGCGTATTGAAATTCTGGCTTAAGCCCCTTCCAACGAGAAGATCTGGAGGGTAGGAGGGGGTCGAAACCAGGCAAAGCACCTCACCGGTTGTGGGCTCGATGGCCACAATACTGCCTGTGAAATCCTTCATCAATAGTTCGCCGTATTCCTGCAAATCTGCATCAATAGTAAGGTTGATGTCGTTGCCGATCCGGGCAGGCTCATCAAACCGGCCGTCCTGATAACTTCCGGTAATCCGGCTGTGAACGTCCACAAGGAAGTTTTTCTTGCCCTTCTCTCCCCTGAGAATATCCTCATAATTCTTTTCAATACCGCTGATCCCAATATAGTCACCCATCTGATAATAAGGATTCTTTTCAATAAGATTTTTATCCACTTCACCAACATAACCCATAAGGTGTGCGGCGATATTTTTCGGGTACTTCCTGAGAGTCCTCGTTTGCACGAAGAAACCAGGAAACTTGTACAACTGTTCCTGTAACACCGATGCTACTTCACCGGATACCTGCTTCATGAAAACCGTTGGTGCAAAACGCGAATAATCCCTTGCCTTTTTAATGCCCGTTGCAACATCACTTACTGAAATTCCCAACAACTTGCTGAATGAAAGTGTATCGAAACGTGACAGCTGTCCGGGGGTGAGCATGACATCATACGCCGCCTGATTGGAAACCAGCAATACCCCGTTGCGATCGTACATAAGCCCGCGAGCCGGGTACTGAATTACCTCTCTCTTTGAGTTGTTCTCAGCAGATAGTTTATAGGTGGAATTGATAACCTGGAGATAGAACAGCCGGAGAATTAATATAAGCCCGGTCAGAAGAATTAATCCCCCGATGATATACTTCCGCTGGGAGTATTGATTTATCATTTTCTATAAATGAAGAACTGGCTTATAAGAATCAGCAAACTTGTGAGAACAGTGCTTAAAATAACCCTTGCAAGGGTAAAGAGAATGTCGGAAAAGTGGAACGATTCGACCAAGAACAAAAATAGTTGGTGCGACAAAATCATGATGATTGTATATTTTGCGAACCACCGGATTCCATAATAATACACCCTTGGAAATGTGCCGGACTCATAACCTTCCCGGGGAGAGAAATTCTTAAGGGTAAAGGGCCTCATGAAAGCCATAAACACTGAAGCCGAAGCATGCATGCCCGGTGTGCCGTTAAAAAGATCAACGCTTAATCCCAACATAAAGGCAAGGATTATAAGCAGCCACTTCGGAGTTTCAAAGGGAAGAAGGAGTATGAAGATTACATAAAAATAGGGGTTCAGGTATCCTCCCAACTGGATATTATCGAGTAGCAATACCTGTAGCAGAACTACAGTAAAAAAGCTGAGTATATTTCTTATGTAAATATTAATCATTCCGGGTGCGGTTTTCAAGTTCCTCAATCTCCGCTTTATGCGCAAAACGAATCAGGTTTACATGGTATAGCTTTCTGTAATCTGTGGATAGCTTTACCTTTATTTCATGGAAATTTCCTCCTGAGTCTTCAATACTTTCGATTGTGCCTACCAGAATACCTTCAGGAAAAACCGCTGAAAAACCGCTGGTAACTACAGTGTCGCCGGGCTGAACATCAACGTGAACAGGTATTTCCCTTAAGCTAACGTATTCTGGAGAACGCCCTTCCCATTCCACAATCCCGAAAAACAAGTTCTTTTTCAGTCTTGCACTAAGTCTGAAGTTTCGGTTCAGTACCGGAATAATGGTGGAATAGTTATCGGAAACAGCAACTACGATACCTACAACCCCTGTCTCGGTTATCGCCGCCATATCCGGATAAATGCCGTGATTGCTTCCCTTATTTACTGTAAGGTAATTGTATTGCTTGTTAATCGAAGAGGTTATTACCCTTGAAGGTATATAATGGTATGCCGTTTGGCTAACCGAGTCAACAACCATTCCCGGGATCTTCTCAAAACTCCCTCTCGCCACAAGTTCATTCCTCAATTGAGCGTTTTGAATCGATAAAACCTCGTTTTCAATTCTCAGATGAAAATACGATCGCAATCCGGAGAAATTATCCTGCAGAGCACTGGTGATGTTGCGCGTCTGGCCAATAAAAGCCGAACGCTGGAAGGCATTGTATTGAAAAATCAATAAAAATGACAGGCCTTCCAGAAGTATGAAAAGGAAAACAAAATTGTTTCGCAGAAAAAAATAAAGAAGGTTCCTCATTGCATACTCTCACTCCGCTTCTAACGCATTAAGAACGAAAACTTATCGGAATTCTTCAAGGCAATACCGGTTCCTCTTACCACTGCCTGCAAGGGATCTTCGGCAACGAGAAAAGGAATGTTTATTTTATCGGTGAGTCGTTTGTCGAGACCCCGAAGCAGTGCCCCGCCCCCTGTGAGGTAAATACCCCGCTGTACAATATCGGCATAAAGTTCCGGAGGAGTTTGCTCCAAAACGGACAGCACTGCGGTCTCGATTTTCGAAATCGACTTGTCCAGGCAATGCGCGATTTCCTGGTAGGAAATCGGTATTTCGATAGGCATGGCTGTCATGAGATTCGGACCGCGAACGTTGAAATCAGGCGGAGGATTGTCGAGTTCGGAAATTGCCGACCCCACAACGATCTTGATTTCTTCCGCTGTCCGCTCACCAATTTTGATATTGTGCTGATGCCTCATATAAGCCTGGATATCGGAGGTGAAGCCGTCACCGGCAACCCTTAGCGACTGATTGCATACAATGCCTCCCAGAGCGATCACGGCAATTTCGGTGGTTCCACCGCCGATGTCAACAACCATACTGCCATCAGGAGCTTCTACGTCAATCCCAATCCCGATAGCAGCTGCCATGGGTTCATAGATCATGTAAACATCGCGACCGCCGGCATGCTCGGAAGAGTCTCGAACAGCGCGCCTTTCAACCTCAGTGCAACCGCTGGGAATGCACACCACCATTTTCAGGGAGGGGGTGAAGAACTTGTTGCCTTTGTTGATCATTTTGATCATGCCGCGAATCATCTGCTCGGCAGCGTCAAAATCGGCAATCACGCCATCACGCAAGGGCCTGATTGTTTTGATGTTTTCATGGGTCTTACCATGCATCTGCCTGGCCTTTTCACCAATGGCTATAAGCTTTCCCGATCGGGCGTCGATGGCCACAATCGAAGGCTCGTTAACTACTACTTTGTCATTATGAATAATGAGGGTGTTGGCGGTACCCAAATCAATTGCCAATTCTTGCTGAAATGAAAACAAACCCATATTCTTACCTCTTTCTAGTGTTTAAAATGTCTTATTCCTGTAAATACCATGTTCATCTTGTTGTTGTTGCAGAAGTCAATCGACTCCTGGTCTTTTACCGATCCGCCGGGCTGAATCACTGCGCGTATCCCTGCATTGAACGCGATCTCTACCGAATCGCCAAAAGGGAAAAATGCGTCCGAGGCCATTACCGCACCCTTTAAGTCGAAGGAGAAACTTTTTGCTTTTTCGATCGATTGCCTCAGCGCATCAATCCTGGAAGTCTGTCCTACACCGCTTGCAATGAGCTGCCTGTTTTTTGCCAGAACGATTGCATTTGACTTGGTGTGCTTCACAATTTTGTTGGCAAACAGCAGATCCTCAATTTCTTTTTTCCCGGGGGAGGTGACCGTAACCACTTTCAGGTCTTTTTCCGTTTCGCAATATACATCTCGGTCCTGAACAACGGCACCATTCAAAAGCGTTCTACTGATTCTGCCGGATAAGGTTGCGGTTTTCTGAACAAGTATAATACGGTTCTTTTTCTGTTTAAGTATAGTCAGGGCCTCTTCTTCGTAAGATGGGGCAATAATAATTTCAAAAAACAGATTGTTGATCTCCGAAGCCGTAGCCGCGTCAACCTTGGCATTGGTAATCAGAACTCCACCGAATGCCGAAACAGGGTCTCCTGCAAGTGCATCTTTCCAGGCATCGATAAGCTTTTCTCGGCAAGCCAATCCACATGCGTTGTTGTGCTTCAGTATTGCGAAAGTAGTCTCTTCAAATTCAGCGATCAGGCAAACTGCAGCATCAACATCCAAGAGGTTGTTGTAGGAGATTTCTTTTCCATGGAGCTGATCAAAGATCTCTCCGAAATTGCCAAAGAAGAAACCTTCCTGATGAGGATTTTCGCCATACCTCAACTTTTTGCCGGGATAAAGGCTCTGCTTGAAGGCCGAAAAATCGTCTTTGTCGAAATAGGAAAAAATAGCGCTGTCATAATGCGAAGAAACCTGAAAAGCCTTTCCTGCATACTTGCGGCGATCGTCCAAACTCGTGCTGCCGTTCTTCTCTTTCAGGAGCGCATATACCTCCTCGTATTGATCCCTGCCAGATACCACAAGAACGTCATTGAAGTTTTTGGCCGCTCCGCGTATCAGAGAGATCCCACCAATGTCGATCTTTTCGATAATCGACTGGTCGTCGGCTCCTGACTTTAAGGTTTCCTCAAAAGGGTAAAGATCAACAATTACCAAATCGATTTCAGGAATATCATATTGCTTGAGTTGCTCCAAATCACCCTCTTCACCCCTGCGGGCAAGAATCCCTCCAAAAACTTTGGGATGAAGCGTCTTTACCCTTCCCCCGAGAATGGAAGGATAGGAAGTAAGACTTTCGACCGACTGTACGGCAACGCCCCTGTCCTCAATGAACTGCTTAGTGCCACCGGTAGATACGATTTTTACATTTAATTCGTTTAATAAATCAATTATGGGCTCCAGTTTGTCTTTGTAATACACAGAAACCAAAGCGGTTGAAATTCTTTTTAAATCATTCATTTACAATCCATTAATAAAATGTCACAAAGTTATTAAAAAGTAATTATAATTAGGTACTTTTAGGCTTTATATTAAAGTTATCTGCTTAATAATTGTCTTACAAAGGAAACAGTTTACTTTTAATATAAAAAGCTTTGTAAAGAATATTGAAAATATATGTTTTTACTCCTTAAACACATAAAAGAGAGCTTCATTTTTGCTGTTCAACAGGTAATAATGAACAAATTGCGTACAATCCTTTCACTCTTGGGAATTACCATCGGGATTTTCGCAATCATCAGCGTTTTCACTATCGTTGATTCACTTGAGTCGAACATCCGGTCGAGCCTCTCGTCACTTGGAACAAACATCGTGTATGTTCAAAAATGGCCATGGACCGAAGAAAACGGCGCTGAATACCAATGGTGGAAGTACGTTAACCGCCCGGTTCCCAGTTTTGACGAATACAAGGAAGTAGAGAACCGTTCGGTGCGTGCTCAGGATGTTGGATTTGTGGTATCGACAAACAAATCCGTAAAGTTCGAAAACAACAAAATCGATAATACCCGTTTTATAGGGGTTTCAAATAATGTTGAGAATATCCGCGCCATAGAAATTGAGGACGGACGGTATTTTTCAAGCTTTGAAATCAACAGCGCAAGAAATCTCGCAGTAGTCGGACACTCAATTGCTAAAAACCTTTTTCCCAACACCAACCCGATTGGAAAAGTTATCCGTGTTGAAGGTTTTAAGCTCAAGATTGTAGGAGTAATCAAAAAAGAAGGCAAGGCAACCTTCTCCGATTCCATGGACGAGGCCATAATCGTTCCGGTTACCTTCATCCGCAATGTTATCGACATAAAGAGCGAAGAAATGAATCCTGAGCTTTGGGTTAAAGCACTGCCATTGGTCAGCAATGAGGAACTTATCGACGAACTGCGTCAGATACTTCGTTCGGTGCGAAGGCTGAAACCCAATGCCGATGATAACTTTGCTCTCAATCAGACCAGCATGCTCAGCAATTCACTCGACAGTTTTTTCAAAGTGCTTAACATGGCGGGCTGGTTTATCGGTATCTTCAGTCTTTTGGTTGGGGGATTTGGAATTGCAAACATCATGTTTGTGGGTGTAAAGGAGCGAACCACACAAATCGGGATACAAAAAGCTCTCGGGGCCAAGCGATATTTCATTATGGCTGAGTTTCTCTTCGAGGCTGTTCTCCTTTCGGTGTTTGGAGGAGCTGTTGGACTCTTTTTGGTTTGGGCCGGTACAATGGCAATCAACCTGATGTCGGGCTTTACTATTGATCTTACCCTTGGGAATATTGTTCTCGGACTGGGGATTGCCAGCTTCATCGGCCTAATATCAGGACTTGCCCCGGCCTGGTCGGCTGCAAGAATGGACCCGGTTTCGGCTATTAACACAAGTTTCTAAAAGTGCCACCATGGGGCAAAGCCCTTTCATCTTTTACGGATTGCCCTCAGCAGTATGGCTTGCAGCAATGAAACGTGTGAGTTCTATAAATTCCTCGACCGACAATTGTTCTGGACGCCTTTGAAATAGAGGGTTTTCCATCACATCCTCGTTCAGCAATCCTTTAACTGAGTTTCTCAGCATTTTTCGTCGCTGGTTAAACGCGGTTTTAACTACTGTTTTGAACTTCTTTGCATCGACTCCCAGGGCTGTTCTTTCATTTCTCGTCAACCGGATCACAGCCGACTGTACCTCAGGCCTGGGAAAGAAGGAGCCGGCATTAACAGTGAACAAGTATTCAATATTGTACCAGGTTTGCAACAGTACCGATAGTATCCCATAGGTTTTATTTCCCGGGGGAGAGGCAATACGTTCCGCAACTTCTTTCTGAATCATGCAAACAACCTCGGTTACCTGTTCCGTGTGGTCGAGCACTTTAAAAAATATCTGTGAGCTGATGTTATAGGGGAAGTTGCCGATAATCCGGAACTTTTCCTCTTCACCAAACAGGCTGTTCAAGTCGAGCCTAAGGAAATCGGCTTCAAGCAACATTGAATCAATTCCAGGAAACTGTTGTATCAGGTATTCCACCGATTCACGGTCGATTTCCACCGGTATCAGCTTTATGTTCTCCCTTTCAAGCAAGAATCCCGTGAGTACTCCTTTGCCGGGACCTACTTCTATTATATTGTTGCTTCCCTCGGGGGAGAGGCTATCGGTAATCCTTTTGGCAATATTCGGGTCGGTCAGGAAGTGCTGGCCCAAGTGTTTTTTTGGTCGTACCATTTAAGTTTGTTTCAACGCTCCAAATTAATACTTTTATACCATCTTGATTGTATTAAAATTCCCTAAATGAAAATCTTGCCGGATTCTTGATCCGGGACACCTGTGCACAGCAGCTTTGAACACTTTTGTTAAACTTTTTGATGATGACTTACGATTTTGATAAAATAATTTTGCGGGAGAACACCTCTTGCGTTAAATACGACCTTCGGAAAGAATTTTTCGGCACAGCTTCTGTCGTCCCGCTTTGGGTAGCCGACATGGATTTTGAAACTCCGGATTTTATTCGCGATGCTGTCATCAAACGCGCATCCCATCCCGTCTATGGATATACCTTCCGCTCAGATTCATTTCAACGCAGTATCATCAACTGGATGGGAAAACGACATAACTGGGAAATTAAAAAGGAATGGGTCGCATTCAGCCCCGGAGTCGTACCGGCTTTGAACATGGCCGTTATGGCCTTCACGAGTCCCGGGGACAAGGTTATCGTTCAGCCTCCTGTGTACTTCCCTTTTTTCACTGCTGTAAAAAACCACGGAAGGCAATTGGTTTATAATCAATTAACCGAAAAAAACGGCCGGTATGAAATGGATTTCGACGATCTGGAGCAGAAAATAGATGAAAAAACCAAGCTATTGCTGTTGTGCCACCCTCATAACCCGGTAGGGAGGCTTTGGTCAAGGACGGAGTTGGAAACCCTGGTTGAGATCTGCACCCGGAAAAACATTCTGATAGTCTCCGACGAGATTCACTCCGACCTTATGCTTAAGGGTAATGTGCATGTACCTCTTGCAAGCCTTTCGCAGCAAGCTGCCGATATAAGCCTCACCTGCATTGCGCCGAGCAAAACATTTAATCTGGCAGGGCTGGCTACTTCTGCCCTGATTATCCCAAATGAAGCACACCGAAAAGTGTACGAGAAAATTCTCGACGACTTGCACGTTGGTATGGGAAACCTTTTCGGGATAACCTCACTCGAAGCTGCATATGATGGGGGAGAAGAATGGCTGGGGCAGTTGCTGGCCTATCTGGACCAAAATCTTGAGCTCCTGAATAATTTTATTTTCAGCCGGATTCCTGGCATCAAGGTGGTGCCGGCAGAAGCAACCTATCTTATATGGCTCGATTTCAGGGGTCTTGGGCTCAAGGGGAAGGAACTCAAAGAGTTTGTGATTCAGAAAGCGGGGATTGGATTAAACGACGGTCCCTCTTTCGGTCCGGGTGGCGATGGATTTCAAAGGATCAACATTGCCCTCCCCCGAAAAATATTGACTGAAGCCCTTGAGAAACTTGAAAGAGCGGTCAAGGAGTTATAAGGCGAAAAACTATATAGCAATGGTGCCCATGGCAAAATGTGATTTGTAAATATATTCATTCCTGTTGTTTAAAATCAACTCGGCTCTCTGCTTTATTAGTTGCTGTGTATTTGCGAATTAACTATTTTTATAGAAAATTTCAACTTTTATGCAACGGCAATTGCTTTCCAGACCCCAAAACAAGTGCTTAAAAGAGGGAATGTATTGCCCGGGCAGAACAGGGCTCTGACCTTAATAAAATGAATTCCAATGAACATCAAACTTTCACTGTACAACAGAATAATTACCGGCATTGCACTCCTTTCCGCTATTATTATTGGTTTCTCGGCATACCTCACTGTTCAGATCAAAGACAAGGACCGCCTGACAAACATTATCTCCGATGACTTTCAGCCTTCCATAACCGATCTGTCAATGCTCACCGACAAGTATATGGAGTCGCAGAACCTGATTGTATACTGGGGGAATGCTGAAAAATCGAGCGATCCGACTTTCAGAGACAATATGGAAAAACTTTTTGTGTCCGAAATCAACCCTATTCTCGACGATCTGGCGGTTCTCTCCATCAATTGGAGCCCAGAAGATATCGACCTGTTCAAATCAACAAATGCCCTTATCCGGGATTCTCTTTTCTATTCCTATATCAGTCTTGTCAGCACCTACCGGGCCGAACAATCTCAAACCAATGCCTATTCCGGAATAAGCGAGTTTATTGAGGAACAGGAAATCCTTTTTTTGCTTAGCGAAGTGGAGCAGAATATCAGCTATCTGCTCGACAAACGCAAAATCGAAATGAACAACAACTTCAAGTTAATTGAGGAAAGCGCCATTAGGATCAGGAAAACATTGGTAGGTTTTACGATTCTTGTGCTGTCGATCATCATTTTCTACTCGGTTTGGATCAGTCTCTTCATTAGAAACTCGGTTCGAAAGCTCAACGACAATCTGAAATTGCTTACCCAGGGCATTATCCCCCCTCAAATTGAAAAGATCGAAAATGATGAGATGGGAACAGTGTTGGATCAGATGAACAAACTGTTCGCCTATCTGAAAAACCTAACCATCGTTTCACAGAAAATCAATCAAAAGGAATTCAACAATAACTTCAAAGCCCTGAGTGAAAAGGATGAATTGGGGATTGCTATGATTAATCTGCAGAACAACCTGAAACAGGCTAGCGAAGAAGAACTGCGGCGAAAAAAGGAGGATAGTGAACGAAGCTGGACGGCCGACGGCATTGCCAGAATCAACGATATCCTCAGGATTTCAAGCGACAGGCTCGAAGATCTGGCATACAGTCTTATCAAGGAGATTGCCACTTTTACCAGCTCGCAGGTCGGGGCACTTTACATACTTAATACAAATGAAGTTGGAGAGGAATATGCCGAAATGATAGCCGCTTATGCTTACGATAGGCAAAAATTTATCAACAAAAAGATTTTAATTGGTGAAGGGCTGGTTGGTCGATGTGTTCAGGAAAACGAAACGGTTTACCTTTCCGACGTGCCCAAGAATTATCTCTCGGTAAAATCAGGCCTGGGTGAAAGTATCCCTGTCAGTATACTTATCGTGCCTCTCCACCTTAACGATAATGTTTATGGGGTTATTGAGTTGGCGTCCTTCTCGCTCATCGAGGCCTATAAGATCAAGTTTACCGAAACCATTGGGGAAAGCATCGCTACATCAATCTCAAAGTTCAAGGTTAACCTGCAGACCTCCTATTTGCTTGAACAAACCCGCCAGCAGGCGGAGGAGAAGAAATCCCAGGAAGAAGAAATGCGACAGAACATGGAGGAACTGCGGTCTACCCAGGAACTTTCCGCTGCCCGCGAACAGGAGCTCCGCAAAGAGATCGAGATCCTGAAAATAAAAATCACCCAGTCGTAAGTCGGTTTGTGACAAATTGACGCAGAATTGCTTTTATCTCCGGTCTGGAAAAATCACTCCGTTTGTGCTGACTCACAGATATTTTACTTTTGCAGCACTAGAGGATCAACCGCCTTCTTGTCCCACAACAGTCAACTAATCATGACGTTATGTCATTCTAACAGGGCTTTTCCCCTCTTGGTATATGATTTGATTTAGCTTAGACGTAAAAACAAATGTTTAACTAAATATAGGAGGACAAGAAAATGTTACCAGCAAATCGAAGAGCAACATGGTTACCAAATGTATTAGACGACATATTCGGTAACGATTGGTGGAGTGAGAGCCTGAACAGCGCTCTGACCTCCACAAGACCGGCAGTAAACATTGCCGAAACAGATCAGGAATACCGTGTGGAGCTTGCCGCACCGGGACTTGAAAAGAAGGATTTCAAAATCGACCTTCACAAAAACGTTCTTACGATCTCTTCCGAGAAGGAAGTTGTTAATGAGGAAAGCAACGAATCCTTCATGCGTAGGGAGTTCAGCTACAATTCCTTTAAACGCTCGTTTACATTGCCCGAAACTGTAAATGCCGAGAAGATCAGGGCGGAGCAGAGCAATGGAATCCTAACTGTTCATATTCCCAAGAAGCCGGAAGCTGTTGAAAGAGGCCCACGCCAAATCAGTATTTCATAATAAGGCTTGTAGATTATAAATCTTGCGCCCCACCCCGGAATTTCCAGAGTGGGGCGCTTTTTTTAAATTCGGATCAGAAGGACAACTCGCCAGGATGAATTGTAACAGTCTGCGAGGGTAGGACTTCTGCCCCTAATCCACAATTAGTTTGTATCCTTTGCCGTGCACATTGATTATCTGCACAGAAGGGTCTTCTTTCAGATATTTGCGAAGTTTGGTAATGTAAACATCCATGCTGCGGGCATTGAAATAATTGTCGTCGAACCAGATTGCCTTTAGTGCATAATTTCGCTCAAGGATCCTGTTTTTGTTGTTGCAGAGAAGTTTAAGCAATTCGGTTTCCTTGGTGGTTAGATTCTGAATCTTTTCGCCAATAATAAGCGTTTGCTTCTGGGAGTCGAATTCGTATTTGCCGATATTCTTGCAATTGTTGATTCCTTCCCCGCCTCCTTTTATTCTTCTTAAAATGGCTTCAATTCTGAAAATCAGTTCCTCCATGCTGAAGGGCTTTGTAATATAATCGTCGGCTCCCCTGGTGAATCCCTCAAGGACATCTTCTTTCATCGATTTGGCGGTGAGGAAAATGACAGGCATCTCCGAGTCAACCATCCTGATTTCGGAGGCCAATGTAAATCCGTCTTTCAGAGGCATCATTACATCCAGGATGCAGAGATCGTAATGGTTTTTTTCGAAAGCGCGAAAGGCCTTTTCTCCATCTTTAACCCAGTCGGCTTCAAAGTTTCTTGCTTTCAGGTATTCCTGGAGCAGCGAGCCCAGATTTTCATCATCCTCGGCCAACAAAAGCCGTACCTTAATATTTTGTCCTGCGTTGCTCATGATGTTGGGTCGATTAGGGGTAAATGTACTTCAAACCTGCTTCCTGAGCCAGGCTCACTGCTTATGGAAATGCTTCCGTGGTGAATTTCGGCAATCATTTTCACGTAACTCAAACCGAGCCCAAATCCCTTAACATTATGGATGTTTCCCGTGGGCACGCGATAGAATTTCTCGAAGATACGCTTCTGGTTTTCCTTGGAAATCCCGATTCCCTTATCTTCCACTGACAGCACAATGTATGACTTCTCATTCCTTGTGATCACTGTTATTTCAGGTGTCTCACGACAATATTTCATGGCATTGTCGAGCAAATTGGAAACCAGGTTGGTGAAATGGATTTCGTCGATTCTTACGTGCGATAAGGAAGCTTCGGGGCGGTAAACAAGAATCCCGTTTTTCTTTTTAACCTGTAGGCTGAAATTGTTTACCACCGCTTCAACCAATTCATGAAGGTTCATGTCCTTTTCTTTCAGCACGATCTTGCCCCGGTCGAAAACCGCCATCTGCAGAACCTTTTCTACCTGATATCCTAATCGCTTGCTCTCCGCATCGATTATTCTGGAAATATGGACTATATTCTTGTTCTCAATGGGGATGCCCGGATCACTCAGCATTTGCGAGGCAAGCGAAATAGTCGAAATGGGGGTCTTCAACTCGTGGGTCATGTTGTTCACAAAATCATTCTTGATCTCGGAAAGCTTTTTCTGGCGGAAAATCACAAAAAGGGTTATGCTGAAAATCGAGACGATAATCAGGGTGAGGATAATCGATGATACCCCCATGAAACCTATGGACCGGATCATGAAGTTTTTCTGGTTCGGGAAGTACAGGCTTATGAAATTCGGGCGCATAAACACATCCTCCGGAAACAGACGGGCAGAATACATTGGAGTCTCTTTCGAGGGATTAAAGGACTTGGATTTGAAAGCAATGTTCCGGTCGGGCCTTACAACCGCGTATTCAAAGTGAAGGTTGATTCCTCTTTGTATGAATTCGTTGACGAGGATTTTCTCCAGGTTCTTTGAGTCGATCCGTTCCTCAATATGAACGCGGGGCCTGAGCATCTCCGAAACAACTTTTTCCACAAGCACCTGCTTGGTTTGGGCGTTGTTCTTCAGGTTGTTAGCCGCTACTTCCACTGCCTCATTTCCCGAATAATACTCGTCACGATAGGAATCAAGGAAGGGCTGGGATTCGGGAAGAACAATTTGCGAGCTGTCGTATCGCAGTCTGTAAGGTTTGTTTGTTCTCGGGGGAGTTGAACCATAAACGGTAAGGTTCTGGCTGAAGCTCATCTGTGTGCCGTTGCTGCTTGCATTGGCATCGAAGCGGAAATTAATGCTTCCCACGGCCTGACTGGAATCCGGATTCCAGTCGGGGTTCATCTGATCAATAATGTGCAGAAGGGTTTCCCTTTTCTCCAAAGCGAGGCTCAGTTCGTCGAGGGTGCTGTTCACTATCTGGGAAAACTGTTTTTCTTTAATGCTGATGGCAATATTGATCCAATACGCCTGAACCAGGATGAGAATAATCATCCCGATTGCCATAAACCCCGCCAGCAGCCATAAAAGTTTTTTGCTCATAACTTTACAAAGATACATTCATATTGACACGTCGGATTAATGTTTAACAATCTTTAACATTCCTTAGAATCTGTTAACTAAAGTTTGCCATACATTTGTGACATCAGAATTCAAACAAGTGCGAGTGTGGTTTCAAAGCGTCATCCCCTGAAACAGAAAGTCTGGACGAAAAAAAAATATCAGGATTTGAATTTGATGTTAATAGGAATTAAATGGCAGTGATTATTCAGGAAAACTTTTCATAGATCAGCGTTTAGGTAGCGTGAAGCCGTTATGCTTAGTGATAAGCATGGCGGCTTTTTCTTTTTCGACACTTTGAAATGCGTGTTGTGTTAAAAACAGTATATTTGAATGAGAATGTAACAGACCTATTATCTGATGTTTGAAAAGTATTACCAAACACTTGGCATCCCTGCCGATGCTGACGAAAAAACTCTCAAGAAGGCTTTCAGGAAACTAGCCCTGAAATCCCATCCCGATGTTAACAATTCCCCCGATGCCGGCGAGCGTTTTCACGAACTTTGCGAAGCCTATGAAGTAGCTCTTCGCCACATCCAAAATCAAACTACTTTCCACACAAACCGGCAGTACCAAACAGAAGAAACCGACTATTCCTACGAGGATGTGATCCGCGAAGCCCGCGAGGCCGCTTACAAAAGGGCCAAGATGAAGTACGAAAAGATGAAGGCTGAACAGGAACTATTCGAGCAGAGCGGGTGGAGGGATGTGTTGCTTCTTTTTAATTATGCGGGCCGAATACTTGCGCTTCCACTGGCTCTTTTTTTTATCGGACTTCCCATTTTTATTGGCATAAAGGAAGGGATAGGCTTGTTTTTCGGACTTTTGTTTTTTTGGATTTTCGGGGGATACCTCCTTATTCAGATTTACATCTCACGAAAAAAATGGTTTCGGCAGGGAAAACTAAAGTGGACAACGAAGGATTTTTTTAAGCTGTTTGATTTTTCACCTCTCACCGATAATCCTCAGGCCGATTGTTACTATAGCGATGGGAAAAGAGCTAATTCAGATCCTCACAAGCTGTCGTTTCACAAAATTCGTGAGGTTAAGCTGCAGAACAATGGTGTTTATCAGCACTACGTGGGATATAAAAGGAAGTTTAAAGATGTTATTATACCCAGAAGTTGCAAGGCGCGGAAGGTACATTTTGCGGAATCGCTGATTAAAATCTTCAGCCTTTTTGGAAGTCTGATATTTGTGCCATTCCCGGATTTTATCTGGAGGTTTTGCTTTGGGCTTTTTCTTGGGGCACTTTTATCGTCGGCACTGTTATGTCTTACGCGCACCCGCTCTAAAGTTTCCTTCCTTCTGAATTATTTCCTCCTGATCAAAGTTGGAGTTTGGATGGCATTTATTATCTCACAATCGACGCTGCATCCAGGGTTTATTCTCGAAAGTTCGATCTACACACCTTTCTATATTATGGTACTTATAGTTTTCGGGGATATGATACTGGATCTCTTGCTAAAGATCTTCCCTTTCTACAACAAACTTTACCAGCCAATCTTTCCACAAGGTCCTCTGATCGACAAGCTGTATAAAGAGGGCTATCAAAACTATCTCGATATCCCGGTGTGGTCAACGGTTTACCCCTTGTTCACTTGGCTGTTTTAACAACCTTCAGGGAAATCAGAACACCAGATTTTCGCGGTTTTTGAGGGTTGCGGGATCGATTTTGAAAACTCCCTGAACGCTTTCCACTTTTTTAAGCCGGTTTTGGAAACCGTTTGAGAAAGCCTCGGTAAATTCACCCTGTATCATGATCAGGTAGTCGATATTCTTCAGTTCTTCCAGTAATACGGTCTGTTCAGATTTGTTGGCAAGGAGGTAGTACATATAAAAGGTGTCCTCGTCATCATAGGAGTAGAGAGCAAACTCTTGTTCCTGACCCGTTTTCTTCGAGATAATCCTGTGGTTTTCGCCCCGTTCAAAGTTAAGGCTAAAGTCCTGGTTGATCTTCCAGGCAAGCCGGTAATCGTTCTCGTGGGAAGAGAGCCCAAATAGAAGGAAGTCGAATTTCTCCTTGTACTCAAGTTTATGTCGACGGATGGTCAATGCTTTGGGATTTTGGGACGGTAAGTTAGATCAAAGCCACATGCTTTCCAAATATTTGTCATTTGCATCTTCCCACATGCAAGTAGGCTGCTTCAAGGTTTTTTCAGCCTTGGGCTTGTCAAATTGACGATTCTTCCCTTGGCCCTTTAAAGAGTCCTTCGAGCCCGATTTTGGCAGCTTTCTGCTCTGAATCTTTCTTGGAGTTCCCAACTCCTCGGCCTACGACCTCTGCAGCAATTTTTACATGGGTTATAAAAAGAGGCAGATGGGTGTGAGCTTTGATTTCTTCGCGGCTCTCAAAAACGATTTCCTGTTTATGCTTCTGTGCCCATTCTATGAGTTGACTTTTATAGTCGGTATCGGTTTGGAGAAGTCGTTCAAGGTTGATATATCTTTTTATGATCTGGCTTATGAAGAGGCTCGTGCGGTGGTATCCCTTATCGATGTAAACCGCTCCAACCAAGGCTTCGAAGGCGTTGCCGTATAAGTGTTTGGAAACGTTTACGGGATTGGTTTGGGCTACCATCAACTTGTCGATGCCTAGCCTTAGGGCCAAAAGGTTGAGGTGCTTGCGCTTGACCATTTTCGATCTCATTTTCGTGAGAAACCCCTCATCCTTGTTGGGGTAATGACGAAAGAGGTAGTCGGCTGCAATGGCTGCCAAGATTGCATCGCCCAGGTATTCGAGACGTTCGTTGTTTATTATGGTTCCATCGGGAAGCACCAGAGATGCCGATTTGTGAATAAAGGCCATCTCATAGAGTTTCATATGAGTAGGCTTGAATCCCAGTATTTTATAAAGACAAGAAGCAAGCTTTCGGTTGCGGTTGAATGGGAAAGCCAGATAAGATCTTATGGATGCAAGCACAAGTGTTTAACTTAGCTTTTTAAAGATTGTAGATGTGTTATGTCCGCCAAACCCGAAAGTATTGTTCAGCGCATAATTAACTACACGCTTTTGCGCCGTATTTGGAGTGAGATTGAGCTTCGGGTCGATTTGCGGGTCGAGTGTAACCAAATTAATGGTTGGGGGAACAATATCGTACTTGGTTGCAAGAATTGCTGCAATCGCTTCAACAGCACCGGCAGCACCTAAGAGATGGCCTGTCATTGATTTCGTTGCGCTTATATTCACCTTGTAGGCATGCTCGCCAAATATCGATTTGATGGCAATCGTTTCTGAGATGTCTCCCAGTGGGGTAGCTGTTCCGTGAACATTGATGTAATCGATGTCTTCGGGCTTAAGATTTGCGTCGCTCAGAGCTCGTTGCATCACCAGTCGGGCTCCAAGTCCCTCGGGATGGGGAGCGGTAAGGTGGTGAGCATCGGCCGACAAACCTCCGCCAACTAACTCGGCATAGATTTTGGCACCTCTGGCTTTGGCATGTTCGTATTCTTCAAGAATAATAGCACCGGCTCCTTCTCCCATAACGAAACCATCCCGGCTTGCGTCGAAAGGACGGGAAGCCGTTTTGTAATTGTCGTTATTGGCAGAAATAGCCTGCATGCTGTTAAACCCACCCATTCCAGCCTCATTAATGGCTGCTTCTGAACCGCCGGAAACAAACATGATTGCTTTTCCCAAACGAATCAGATTCAATGAGTCAATAAGTGCATTGTTTGATGAAGCACAGGCCGATACCGTTCCGTAGTTTGGACCACGAAAACCGTATTTCATGGAGATGTGTCCTGCTGCAATATCCGAAATCATCTTTGGAATAAAGAAGGGACTGAACCTCGGGGAACCGTCCCCATTGGCATAACTTCTCATCTCTTCCATGAAGGTTTCGATACCGCCAATCCCGGAGGCCCAAATAACACCAACATTATCTGTGTCGATCTTTGTTAGGTCAATCCCGGAATCAACAATCGCCTGATCCGCCGCTACTATCGCAAACTGCGCGTAGGGATCAAGCTTTCGCATCTCTTTCCTGTCGAAAAACAGCGATGGATCAAAATTTTTGACCTCGCAGGCAAATTTTGTTTTAAACTTTTCGGTATTAAAACGGGTAATGGGAGCTGCACCACTGACGCCTGCAACCAGATTATTCCAGTATTCCTCAACTGAATTACCCAGTGGAGTTAATGCGCCAAGACCTGTTACTACTACCCGTTTTAATTCCATACTAATAAAAGTTTATATGCGAATAATTATTTCGCGTTTGCCTCAATGTATTTGATTGCTTCACCAACTGTGCCAATATTCTCAGCCTGATCATCAGGGATACCAATATTGAATTCCTTCTCGAACTCCATGATCAATTCAACAGTGTCAAGAGAATCAGCACCCAAATCGTTCGTGAAGCTTGCTTCGGGGGTAACTTCGTTCTCATCAACACCTAATTTGTCAACGATGATAGCTTTAACTCTTGATGCAATATCAGACATAG
>JFJP01031698.1_pt1 | contig 45942 bp, 45 predicted proteins | sample 431651 | NCBI WGS metagenome assembly JFJP01 (sample SAMN02602958, study PRJNA72255) | Microbial mat metagenome, whole genome shotgun sequencing project. | biome: fresh water; feature: sink hole; material: water; isolation source: purple microbial (photo- and chemosynthetic) mats found in...
AAATTTAGCTGAGATTACCGTAGAAACGCTTTTAACCATTCCAACTAAGGATTTACAGGCTTTTCAGGAAACATTGAGTGAAGCGATTAATCAACGTAAAGTGCAAGATAAAATTGAACTGCATAACGAAGTACACGCCTTAGTTTCAAATCGTGGCTATTCCTTAGATGAATTATTAGGCAATCCACCTAAGAAAATTAAAGTGGCTAAATATAGAAACCCTAGTAATAGCAAACAAGTTTGGGCAGGGCGCGGTAGAAAACCCAATTGGCTGCTTGAATTAATTGCAGCAGGCAGAAGTGTAGAAGAGTTTAAGATTTAATTTTAGCCCCCTTTATTTAAAGTGAAAAAGCAGCTTTTTTTAAAGGGGGATTTAAAACCTTAATCTTCTTTCACAAAGACCTTTCCTGCATCAATTCGAGTGGGAAAACAACGCATAGCTTCATAGGCAGGTGCGGATTTAACCTGCCCAGTTTTTACACAAAACCGCGCACCATGTCGCGAGCAAATAATTTCATCGCCTTCTATACGACCACTGGCTATTTCTGTGCCATCGTGAGTACAAACATCTTCAATCGCATAAAAGTTATCGTCTAATTTAAAGACTGCAATCGCCGTTCCCTCTATCTCAATTACGGTGTTTTCACCATTTGCTAATCCATCGACCGCAATTACTTCAACCCAGTCACTCATTATTTTCCCTCTTTATCTTCAATTGTTAATTAAACAGATAATTTAAGCTGCCACGCTTTAACCTGCGCCCGCAATTGTTGTTCATCAAAACTAAGCAGTTGCCGTTGTTTTAATAGGTGTTTTCCTGCTACCCAGACATCAGTTACTTGATGCCGAGACGCTGAATAAACCAATTGCGCAATCGGATGATATAACGGTTGGGTATATAAACAGTCCAAATCAATCGCCACCACATCCGCCGCTTTTCCTACCTCTAATGAACCACAAATCTTTTCCAGCCCCAAGGCTTTTGCCCCATTGAGGGTTGCCATTTTTAACACCGTCATCGCACTCACCGCACTTGCATCGTGTGCCACCCCTTTGGCAAGTAACGCCGCTGTACGCATTTCACCCAGCATATCTAAATCATCATTACTTGCTGCACCATCTGTGCCTAATGCGACATTAATGCCTGCCGCCAAGCATTGTGCGAGGGGATGAAAACCACTGGCAAGTTTTAAATTGGACTCAGGGCAATGCACAATCTGCACGCCTGTTTGTGCCACTAAGGCAATTTCAGCCGCGCTGAGTTGGGTCATGTGTACCGCAACACAGCGCGAGTTGAGTAAATCTAATGCAGCGAGCCGTTGCAAAGGGCTTTGCCCTGTTTGTGCTTGCTGTTGTTGAATTTCTTGCACGGATTCATGCAGATGAATATGGACAGGAATAGCCAGTTGTTTGGCATACGCGGCAATTTTTTTAAAGGATTCATCGGAGACAGTATAAGGGGCGTGCGGGGCAAACGCGGTGGAAATCAGCGGTTGTTGTTGCAAGGAGTCATGCAAGGCCAGTCCTTTTTGCAGATAGTGCGCCGAATTTTCTGCCCAAGCACTGGGAAAATCCATGATAATCAAGCCGATACAAGCCCGCATTCCGTGTTTAATGGCTTGCTGTGCAGTAATTTCAGGAAAAAAATACATATCGTTAAAACAGGTTGTGCCACTGGACAGCATTTCTGCAATCGCTAAATCTGTCCCCGTTTTGACAAAATCGGCACTCAGCCATTTTTTTTCTAACGGCCAAATATGATTTTCCAACCAATCCATCAGCGGCAAATCATCAGCAATACCCCGCAACAAGGTCATTGCCGCATGAGTATGTGTATTGACAAACCCAGGAATTAACGCATGGTCGGTTAACGTATGTTCAATATCGCCTTGATAGCGTTGCCGCGCTTGCAGAGTGGGTAACAAATCAATAATTAGCCCCGCATCAATCACCAAGCTAAAGTGTTCATGTACGGTATTTTCAGGTTCTACAGGAATAATCCAACGTGCGTGAATCACGCTATCGACTTGCATTATCTCCCACCCGGGGAGGCAATTGGCACAACAATAGCTTGTTGACTGCCCGAGCCGCCAACAACTTGGGGTGATTGTCCATTCCAATTTAATTGCGCTCGGGCTTGTAAATAACGAATATACAAATCAGGACTGTTATTGAAAGCGGCTATTTCCAATTTCAACCGTGCCGCTTGTCCCTCGCCATCTAAAATCTGCTTAGTTTTGTCCGCTTCTGCACGAATCACCGCCGATTTTGCCGCACCTGTTGCCGACTCAATGGCAGAATCGGCTTGCCCTTTTGCCGCAATCACTTTTTGCTGGGCTTTTGCTGTTTCAACCACTTGCTTGTTTTGTTCGGCAACGGCATCGTTTTTAGCACGCACCGCATTTTCATTGGATTCGACAAAAGTGGGGGAATAAATAATTTGGGCAATTTGCAAACTGTGCGGTTGTAGCCCAAATTGCTCAGTGACTGCCTCAAAAACCGCTTGCGTCACTTCGCTTTGAATCGCTTCGCGGTTTTGGGAAATAGAGGTGGTATTTTGTTTGTTAAATATCCGTCCCGCCCTATCGCGCACCACGGGAATGATGCTGTCTGCCACATCAACATTACCTGTTTTTCCCACTTCATACAGCAAATGATTGACCTTATTGCGGGGGATGGTAAAGTTAAAATTCATATCAAGGGTAATTTTTTGATTATCCACGGTATTGACATCAAAAGGCGGAATATGCAGCGTGGTTAAACTCACTTGCACCACGTCCACCGTATCAATAAAAGGAAGTTTTAAATGCGGTCCTGCGGCTAGCGGGTCTCTATATAACACATTTCCCATCCGGCGCACATTCGCCATTTCAGATGGATTGACCACATAAACGGCACTTGAAAATAACACAACGGCGGCGATGAAACCTGCCCCTATTTTAAACCACGCTCCGCTGGTATTGACTGTTGTAACCGCATTAACACCATTTTTTAATAGCCCCATGATTTTATCTCCACAAAAAATCTATCGCATAGATTACAATAAAACTTTCTTTTAACCTGTTCCACGTTTTTTGTAAAGCACTGCTTAAGCGTGCTGTGAAACCTTAATCTAAAAATTTAATTTCAAAAAGGATAGTCTATTATGAAAAAATTAATGTTGTTATTACTGTTGTCACAACCTGTGATAGCACAAGCGGAGGTTACGATTTCTGCCAACGTGCCAGCGCAGGCTAAAACGGTGGAAGGATTTGTGCCAAAGGGATGGAAGATTGAGCAGAAAATAGTGGGCGACTTAAATAAGGATAATATACCCGATACCGTTTTGGAATTAATTCAGCAACCTGTTGCAGCAGACGCTGATCCACAAAGAAAGCTGATTATCATTTTGCAAAATAAAGATAAAAGTTTGCATAAAGTGGCTGTCGCAGAAAAGCTATTGGCATGTCCTATTTGTATGGGAACGGTGGGAACGAATGCCGATATTAGCATTGTGAAAGGCGTGTTAATTGTTGACCATTTAACAGGTTCGCGCGAAACACAAGATACTATTCAGCGGTTTCGCTATGACGATAAAAGCGGGCGTTTTTTATTAATCGGAGCAGATATTGTCACAAATGACAGATTAACTTTAGATGGCACAAGCCAAAGCACCAATTATTTAACGGGTGAACAAATCATTGAAACGATAAAAAAGGAGAAAGTGGTTTCTAAGAAAAAATCAAAATTAGCCGTAAAGCCTACCTTTATTGAAGATGTTTCAAATCAATGAGGGTTACTTTTTTTTACTTAATGGCATTTAGCGACAGTTTCAATCGTCAATTTAGGTTGATAGCTTGTTAAAGAAGGGGCTAATTGGGATTTAGTTTTTTCACTTTTAAGGCGTAAATAAATCAGTGACCCTGTTTTGGGAATTTTTCTAAGATACGCATAAATTTGTTTTGCGCGTAAACTGCGTTGTGTCGTTAAAGCGCGGTCTTGTTCGGTAAAAATACCAAAAGAAAGGTCGCCTAAAAAAGGCTTTTCTTTGATTAAAAAGACCTCGCGTACCCCTAAGCTTTTGGCAATTTGCAGATTTTTGCGCGATTGCTCTAAACGCGCCGCAGCAGGATAATACACTTGATAACTAACGCCTATTACTTTGTTTTTACTTAGCTTTCGTGCCGCAGAATAGAGTCCTGCTTGCTGCTTTAACCAGTTATCTGCATCGGCTGGTGTGGCAAAGTGACCAATTTGATAGCATTGTTTTTTTAGTGGCACGACAACAGGGGCGGGTTTGGGGACGGGAGCTTTAAAAACAGGGTGTTCGATATTATTACCTGTTTGGGCGGATGCAATGGTTTGAACAGGGGGATTTAGATTTGCAGTGACCGTAAGATTATTTGACGGAATTTGTTCCACTTCAGCGAGCAATTGAATCTGTTTAGATTGATTTTCAACCTGTGCAATTTGAGACGAGTTTGGCTTGTCAAAGCCGCCTTCATTATATTGCCAAAAGAAAAAGAATAAATTTGCCAATAGCGTGATAAAAAACAGAATTTTCATAATGCGAAGTTAAGCAACAAGGGATAAGCCTTTTAGGACTAAATCAGGGTCGATGATGACAGGTTGTGACAAGTGAGCGGCAATCAGCAGCGCGTCTCCCCCTGTTAATAATAGCATAGCAGGGGCAGGTTGTTGTTTTAGGGTCTGCTCAATTAAACCAACAGCGGCATAGAGTGTGCCAGTGAAAATAGCTGCATCGGTAAATGTTGCCAGTTGTGCAGGATAGGTTTGGCTGGAAAAATTTAACTTGGCGGTATTGGTGGTAAGTGATTTTTTCATTAGGGTTAAACCAGGGGCGATAACGCCCCCTGCATGAATGCCGTGCGCGTTGATAAAGTCAAGGGTAATCGCAGAGCCACAATCGACTATCCAAGCGGCTTGTTGATACTGTTGCCAAGTGGCAAGTAAACACAGCCAACGGTCAACCCCTAATTTTTCAGGTTGCTGATAACCGCTGGTCACACCAAAGTTTTTAGCCGTTGCCTGCGCAATGCTTACTTCGATGTTTGACCATAACTGCTGCGCTAGTTCAATGATGCCGCTAACAATGTCAGGCGCGGCGACAGAGGAGATAGCGAGTTTTTCTGGGGGGGGTAACGATTGCCAGCGCGCTTGTAATTGGGTTTGCCAAGCGGTTTCTTTATAGGCTAAAGCAGGAAAGGTTTGTAAAGTTTGCGCGTGTTCGCAGCCCCATTTTAAGCGTGTATTGCCAATGTCGATGAGTATTTTCATGCGGTCTATTAATTTTTTTAGAACAAAGAAGGAAGCGTTTTGAAACGAGTAGCAAAATTAACTTGGCAATGTCGGCGCGGGACACAGGAGTTGGATAAATTATTGTTGCGGTATTTACAGCAGTGTTATCTTGGCGCGTCTCTTTTTGAACAGCAGCAATTTGAACACTTGCTAGACTTGCCAGATAATCAGTTATTGCAGTTGTTTTTTAATCCCAATCAGGAACAGACAGAATTTGCCGCGCTTATTTCCAACATCCGCCAACGTAGCTCTGTTTGAAATTCACAAGTCACGCAGGCTATTATTTTTATTGCTGTTTTTGCATAGCAGCGCGATAGTAGCTGGGTTGAGCAACGGCTTGGCGTGGTTTTATAAACTGTTTATCTGTGTTGCAATTGTAATAAGTTTATGGCGTTGTTTGCAACGGGAATGGTTTAATTTTCAATCCTATAGTCTTTGTTACAAAAAGACGGACTGGTTTATAAACGTTGCACAGGGCGATAGTCAGCTCTTGCAAATTTTACCCACAACGGTTGTCACCACGCAGCTTATTGTGCTGCATTATCAGCAACTAAAAAAACACCAAGTTTTGATTTTTAAAGATAGTTTGACTGCTGCCGATTATCGAACATTACAAGTTTTGCTAAAAATAACCTATTCTGTTAATCGTACAAAATAAAAAGCCCACTCGACGTGGGCTCTGTGTGCAGATTTATTATTGTTATTAGTTCTACGCTACTGCTACAAGAGCAGATGATGTGTATAAGCTGTTATATTATTATTATTATTGCCGTATAGGCCGCTCTCCTCCTCCTTACGTTTGGTCAGTTGACCTTGCCTAATCCGTTAAGCTTAGGTTCAGTTTAAGGTATTAAAACCGACTCGTCTAGAAAAAAATTTTTTTTTAAACAAATTATAGTGTCGAGTCAAAAACGTATTTATAATACAATGGGTTACAATGTATTAGTAAGCTCTAATTTAAGAAATCCACTGGCAAGTAGCGCGGTATTTTCAGAATTTAAATTAACGCTCTTCACGTTGTTGTTTTGCTTCCAATATAAAAAAGCGTAGCCGTTCTTCCAATACTTCTGCCAAATAACTGTCCAACGGGCGCATTTTTTGAGCCAGTTTAATTTGCAAAATCGCCGTTTCTGTCTGACCTATCGCATAGTAATATTCAGCTAAATAACGGTGCGATTGGGCTAATTGATTCAAATCCGCATACGATTGTGACATGAACTCTAAATATAACAGTTGCTCTTGTTTGACATTGGCTAACGACTTTAAAACCTGTTGGGCGGCTTTGGCTTGCCCTGCTTTCAATAAACTGCTGACATAATCAAACTTAATGGCATAATTATTGGGAAAGCGTTTGATAGCTTGTTGATAGATTTTAACAGCTTTATCATACTGTTTTCCCTCTAAAAATACCCGCGCTAACCCTGTTAAATAATGCGGTTGCTCAGGATAACGGTTGACTAAGTCCTGCAAGCCTTGTTCGGCGAGTCCCATTTTTTGCATTTTCAAATAGCTCAACGCTTCACCATATTGGGCAACCGCCCGTTGTTCGGTGAGACCTTGTAATTTAGTCAATTGAAAATAACGCAAGGTTGTCGGAGTATCCGTTTGAGTTAAAACACGCAATTTGGCTTTAATCAAAGCATAAGTTAAAGAATCAGGATATTGCCGATAAGGATACTGCTCGGCACGTCCTCGGGTATCCGAAATCCTAGAAACGGTGACAGGATGGGTTCGCAAAAATTCAGGAATGCCCGTCCCATAAAAACGGGTAGATTGTTCTAAACGTTCAAAAAAAAGGGGCATACTGCGTGGGTCATAATTGGCGGTCGCTAAGGTTTGCATTCCAATTCGGTCGGCCTCTTGTTCATTATCGCGGGTAAAATCAATTTGCGCCTGCATACTGCCCGCTTGAATTGCCATAATGGCCGCTTGTCCCATCTGCGGATTTTTTATCCCCAATAAAATCGCCGCCAACGTTGCTGCCGCGGTGGGAATTGACAAGCGACTTGCCGCTTCAAAGGCGCGATAAAGATGGCGTTGCGTCACATGAGCAATTTCATGTGCCATTACCGAAGTTAATTCACTTTCTGCCTCGGTCATTAAAAATAAGCCCGAATTGACCCCAATATAGCCACCAGGCCCTGCAAACGCATTAATCGTATTATCTAAAACCACAAAAAAATAAAACGGTTGATTTGGATTGTCGCTATTTAAGGCAAGCTTTCGCCCGACAGATTGAATATAGTGCGAAATTTCAGCATCTTCGTTGACCTCAACTTGTGCATGAAGCTGTCTAAAAAAAGCCTCGCCCAGTTCTTTTTCTTGTGCAGGTGAAATCAATGCTCCTGAAGAATCGCCCATATCGGGCAGCTGGATTTTTTCAATATCTTTTGCCAAGGGCAGCGGTGAAAACAGTGCCAAACATAGGCTAAAACCCAAAATAGAATTAAATTTCATCATCTTTAAATGTGCTGGCGCATATAATTTTCAAATGTTTGACTATCTAAGGGTTTACTAAATAAATAACCTTGATAATGAAAACAGCCTTGAGTTTTTAAAAAATCCAATTGTGCCTCTGTTTCAACCCCTTCTGCAATCACTGCCAAGCGCAAATGACGAGCCATTGAAATAATCGTTTCTACAATCACTTTATCATTATCATCATGCTCAATATCATCAACAAAGGCTTTATCTATTTTTAACTCATTCAACGGTAAACGCTTTAAATACGCAAGGGAAGAATACCCCGTACCAAAATCATCAATTGAAAAAGTAAATCCTAAACTTCTTAATTGCAGCATTTTTTCAATAGTTTGATCAATACGGTCTAAAAAAACACTTTCAGTTAATTCTAAAATAATCACAGCGGCATTGACTTGTGTTTCTGCGACTAATTTTGTGAGTTTTGGGAAAAAATCGACTTCTTTAAACTGTTTAGAACTGACATTAATTGAAATATGCTGATCTTTTTTTAACACCCCAGTTTCTAACCAAGTTTTTATTTGCAAAAAACTTTCTCGAAAAACCCAATACCCAATCTCCACAATAAGTCCTGCTTCCTCAGCAATAGGAACAAATTTATTGGGTGAAATAAAACCTAACTCAGGCACATTCCAGCGCAATAAAATCTCCGCCCCTGTGATTTTTTTTAAATGATTAAATTGTGGTTGATAATATAAGGTAAATTGTTCCAAACGAATAGCAGAGCGTAAATTTTTCTCAATTTCTAATCGTTTATCAGCCGCTTCCTGCATTTCAGAACGGTAAAATTGAAAGTTATTTCGACCATTATCTTTAGCACGATAGAGTGCCGTATCGGCTTGTTTTAAAACATGGGTTACATTTTGTTCTTTTAAAGGAAATAGCGTAATACCTACGCTAGCATTATTATGATAACTGTGTTGTTTTAATAAATAAGGTTCGCGTAAAGTGATTAAAATCTGTTCGGTTATTTTGCCCGCCAGATGAATCGCTATTTCTAATGAATTGCTTAAATTAACAAGTAATATCACAAATTCATCACCCCCTAGACGCGCGACTATATCTTCTTGCCGCAAATGCGTTTTTAAGCGTGTTGCAACTTGGGTTAATAATTCATCGCCTATTTCATGCCCTAATGAATCATTAATGTGTTTAAATTGGTCTAAATCTAAAAATAATAATGCACCGAATTGTCCATGCCGTTTTGCTGCAATAAACGCTTTGTTTAACTGTTCAGAAAGCAACCGGCGATTAGGCAAATTTGTGAGCGCATCATAATAAGCCAATTGTGTAATTTGAGCCTCAGCCTGTTTACGTTCATTAATACTTACGCCTGCACCGCGTAGTTTTATAAATTCACCATTTTTATCTAAAACCACTTGCCCTTTGACTTCTTCCCACAAAATTTCATTTGTGGGGGTTTTATTTTGAAAAGTTAATTCAAAATTACTTTTTTTAGCAATCGCTTTATTAAGAATATGTGTAACATCAGGAATATCTGTCTCCAGTAGAGTATCAAAAATAGACTTTCCTAATAATTGCGCAACAGTATATCCTTTAACAGCTTGAACTCTTTCAGTTAAATAGCAGTAGGTTAATTGTCTATCTAATTCCCAAATATACGCCCCCGATGCTTCAATCACGCTTCTAAAGCGTTCTTCACTTAATTGCAATGCAGAATAGGTCATATATTGTTTGGTGACATCTTGAAAAACTAAAATAACGCCAATAATAGAATTATTTTTATCTCGAATAGGGGCGGCACTATCGGCAATTTGAAAGGCTTTTCCTTGTTTGGAGATTAAAACAGTATGATTGGCAAGTCCTACAATAACTCCTTCGCGAATGACTTTTTCAACTGGATTTTCAACCACTTCTTGGGTTTGTGCATTCACAATACAAAAAACATCACTTAAAACAATGCCTTCTGCTTGCGAAAAATGCCAACCTGTCATGTTTTCTGCCACAGGATTCATACGAGTTATTTTTCCTTTTGTATCCGTGACAATAACCGCATCCCCGATAGAATTAAGGGTAATTGCAAGTCGTTCTTCTCGGTCACGCAATTGTTCTTCGGCTTGTTGTTTTAATTGTTCTAATTCAATTTTTTCCAATGCAAAACTAATATCTTTTGTCATTTCATCCAATAAAGAAATAACATCATCGGTAAAATAATCGACCCGATTTGCATAAAGGGCAAATACACCAATCACTTGTTTAAATTTACAGATTGGAAAAGCGGCACTTGCACAAATTTTAGATTTTTCAGCCGCGTGTTGCCACGGTTTTGTTAAAGGACTTTTACAAAAATTATTAACAACCATATTGCGATTTTCACGAATAGCAATGGCAGAAGGGCCTTGTCCTTGAGCAAGAGTAGGATTGAGTGAAATTGTTAAGCTGTCTAAATAGGCTAAAGCCGAACCTGATTTTGCTAAAATATCAACCGACTGGGTTTGTTGATTACTTAATCCTATCCAAGCTAGAACCAAGCTGGGTTTTTTAACTGCAATAGTACAAACATCATCAAATAATTGTTGTTGTGATTGAACACGAATCAATAGCTTATTCGTTGCACTTAATAAAGAGTATAAATTTTTTTGTTTGGTTAATTGAGTTTGAAAAGTTAATAGATTTTCGGTTAATTGATTAAACGAATGTCCTAAAATAGCCAGTTCACCGTTCCCTGTTAAATTTGCTTTGACGGTTGTATTGTATGAAAACTCATCCATGGCGTGTATTAAATGCTTAATAGGATGATTAATTAACTTTTTTAAAACAAGTGTTAAAAAAAACATTAATAGAATACAAATTCCCCATAATAAACCACTTTCCGCTAACACGGTATCATAAATAGCTGCTAATAATTGCGATATATCATAGCGAATATATAAAACACCATAGGAAGTGGAGCGGATATTATTAATCTGTGGGTAATGCACAGGAAAATAAGCGGTAATAACAGAGGTATTTTCACTGAGTTCAACAATGGGTTTTGATGTAATAGTTAATGGAAACAGTTCTGTTTTAAATTGCGGGAAAACATTAAAGATATATTTGTTTTTCCAAGCATAGCGTGTTGCATATTGCACTTTTTTATCAGGGCTAATTAAAGCCAGTGTTTCTACTTCGGACTCTAATCCTAACCCGCTAATTTCTTGTTCAATTAAATAATCATCACGATGATTTAATGCTTCTTCAATAAAGCGTTGCAAGCGTATCATCGTGTAAGTAACGTTGGCAGTTTTTTGTTGCTTTAAACTAGCGGTTTGAACAGTTGTTTGATAAAAAAACATCCCTATAATTAAAACGGTAGTGAAAATAAAAACAATACTGGGAATCCATAACCGTAAATTAACCGTTTTCATTATTTATCTCGGTAGGTAAAAAAGAACTATTGATTAAAGGGTCGGTGGTTATTTTTTTAAATAATAAATGCTGTTTTAGCATTAATTGGATAAGATGATTGGCTGAAATTTTTAAAGAAGGATTTCTCCCTACTAATAGCTGTTTATTTTCGGCTACATCTGGGCTGTACATTCCTTTAAATTGTAACCGCACTTCTTCAGGCGCAAGCTGTAGTCGGTCTGCCATGCCAATTGCCGCTTGTTCGGGAGAAACGGTAAAATAATTCAGAGCCTTAAAATAGGCGATGAGCAGCTGTTTTAATTGCTCAGGTCTTTGCTCAACGATGGCTTGATGGGTGACTAAAACATCGACAATGCGGTTGGGAATTTTTGAACTGTCAAAAAGTTGCTTTGCGCCTAAGGCAAGTAATTGACTTTTAACAGGTTCAAACGTGACAACTGCATCAACGTTGCCTTGTTGGTAGGCACTTAAATGCTCATCAATACTCAGCGGCACAAGGGTAATTTCTGACGTTTGAAGATGTGCCTCTGTTAATGCGCCATCCAGTAAAATAGCGCCTACCGCTGCATTTTCTACGCCGATTCGTTTGCCTTTCATGGCTGCCAATGTGCCGATAGAGGGTGAGGCTAATAAAACATCGCCCCCATGAGAAATGTCAATGACTGCAATCACCCGAATGCTTTGGTCGTGTTGGGCAAGGGTGAGGGCTTCATCAAGCGTGAGGGCGGCAACATCCAATAAGTGATTGCGAAAAGCATGGCTGACCTCGGTTGCAGAAGGAAGTTCCACCATTTTAATGGCGGTGTTTTGTAAATAACCCAGATGACGGGCTAAATAAAAAATTTCATAGCCTGGCCAAATATTGGTGCCAACTTTTAAGGGCGGCTGGTGTTTTAAATCACAGCTACTAACAAGTGAGCATAAAGTAAACAATAAAATAATGCGTAAGGCAATAGCATATTGGGTCAGCATAAAAAATCCTAGTATCTGCATAGACAGAAGGGAGCTATGGAGGTGAAACATTCGATTAAAACACGGTTTCTGATCGTTTAAATAGGATAAAGCATGACACATAGGTGGTTCTAGTTAAAGCGATTTGACTTTGGGGCTAGAACATTAGGGCAGTGACCTAGGTCTTTAAAATTCTGGTTAAAGGGCCAGGTTCTGGCATATTCGCAGACTCTGTTTGCTTATCACAGGCTGCAATAAACGCGGCTAATTCGACTTGTTTTTGCGCCTGTTCCTGTTGATGTAACGCAAGGGCTTGAAAAACGCCATTTTCAAGGGAAAGCAAAGCCGTTGCCAAGCCTTTTTTTAATCCGCGTAACGCCGCTTTTTCGAGTGAGGGCTGCATTTTTTTCTGCACAAAATACGGCAATGCCCAGCTTATTAAAATTAACAAACTGCTATGTGCGACAAAATCCACCCCTAAATACGCTTGATGGTGTAGAGAGCTTTCATAATAGCTGACAAAAACTTGATACCCTACGCCGCTAAGTGCCGTTAAAGGAAATAATACAGCACAAATTGCCACCAGTTTTAATACGCCGCGTTGCACCGCATTCCCAGGTTTAATTAACGCCGTTCGACAACTTAATTCAGTTTGCTGCTCAATTTGTTTGCCCGCTTGTTTTTTAAGTTCTACAAAGCGATTTTTTAAAGGCAAAGAAGCAATGTGTAAGTGATTAGCGGTCAATAGTAGCGCGTCTAAACCATCATTAAAACGGGTTTGCGCCCATTCATCCCAGAGTTGTAAAGGCTGCTGTTTCACCATTATATCGGTATTTTTTAGGGCATAGCGTTTGGCATAGTGCTGTAAATTCCAGAGAAATCCCTGTGTTAAGACAGCGGCTATTTTTTGCCATTGCTGTTGCCAGTCTTTTGTTAAAGTGGCAAAGGCGGAGGTTTCTGCAAATAAACCCTGACACGCCAGCAATTGCTGCTTGAGCTGTTGTTTTTTAAGCTGTGATTGATATAACGCTAATTGTTGAATATTTTTTTCGCTCGTAAGCGTTTCCAAACATGACAATAATCCGTTAAATTCATCAGGTTCGGTAAATTCAGTGCAACTGGTGCGAAAAATGAACGGTTCAGTAAAACCTGCACTGTGCAGTTGTTGAGTAAAATCATCATATTGCGCAATACTGCCTTTATCCCATTGATTTAACACAAATAACCAGCCATGCCGCGCCCCTTCGGCTTGTAATAATCGCCACGCTTTGCCATCTTTATAGCGTTCAGGACTGACCACATAAATCAGCACGTCAATATAAGGCAGCCATTGCAACACCAGTTGTTTGTTATGCGATTCGGTGCTGTCAAAATCAGGCATATCAATCCAGATACTGTTTTTTTGCTGCACATCGTGATGTTGAGCGAGAGTGATTTTCTGCACAGGCAAATCAGCGGGTAATTCCCCTAAACTGACCGATTGATGATGATACAGCGTGACCTCGCGCGAAGTTGGACGCTCTATCCCTGATTGGGCAATCGCTTGACCTGCAAGGCGATTTAATAAGCTACTTTTTCCCACGCCCGTGCCGCCCATAAAAGCGACAATTAACGGGCGAGTTTGCGCGTGAATGGTTAAACTGGTGGGCGGGTTAGCGGTTATTTCCAATAAGGAAGCAACATCAGCGGCAGTGAACCACTGTTGTTCAAGTGTATGCTCAACCCATTGTTTTATGGTTGCTTGAAGTTCAGAATAATCGTAAGCCATGTCGTTTTTCTATGCGTTGCTGTTGGGCGTGCTGTAATTGTTCGGGGCTGATGGCAAAACGCTGATGGTCGGCTGTTAAATCAGGCAGTTCGAGTAAGGCACGACGTAACACAGCGGTAAAAACAGAGTTTTGTAAGGTCAATAATTGCTGCTGTTTTAATTGCGCTTCTACCGTTTTCATATAACCGCCAATCGCGCTTTCGGTCAGCAGTGCGGTGATAGACATCATCGCAGGGGTGATAAATAAATCGTGTAAGCCAATTCCACCAAAATGAATCGTTAGTCCAACCAGTGCGGCATCGGCACTAATCCGTGTTGCCCGCAAACTGTTTAAAATAATTGGATGCTGCTCTAATTGGAGATAAAGCCGCTGTGCGGTGGCATCGACCTCTTGATAGAAAGTTTGTTGATACTGCGCGGCGGATTGATTGAAATCTTGCAATAATTCTGCTTGTTGTTGCCGCAATAAACGGCGCAGGCTTTGCCACCAACGTTGCGCTTCACTGCCACTGTCATGTTTGTCTAAGAGCTGCTCTGCCAATTGCGTTAACACATGCGTGCCAATTTGGTTTAACAAAACCAATTCTTGATTGGCATACAAACTGGCTTCTTTGCTGCGTCCTAGGCGAGCGATTTGTTTAAGTGGCCAAGTTAAAATTTGGCGCATCGTGCTTAAAAAACCTGCTAGCCCCGGAATTTCCAGTAAATTTAGCAGTTCCAAAATAGCTTGCTGGAAGGTTTCATAATGCAGTGGATGATTTAAATAATCGCGTTGGTAGTCACGCAGTCCTTCTGCAATCGCCGTATCAACCAGCGTTTGCCAGTCTTGCAGTTGCTGCTGCTCTGCCAACAGCGGTTCTATCCAACCTTGCCAATACAAATTGATTAAATTTTGCTGAGATTGCTTGTGTTGCCGATGGTCAACTTTTTTAGCCAGTTGAAAAAAAACCTGTGAATACTGGCTGTCCCAACGGGGCAAACCTGTGTGTTTTTCATAAAACAACGGCACAACCGCAGGAAACGCATCAGAGCGGGCGTGTCGCCATTTTTCTTGCAGCGATTTAATAATGATTTCTTCGTTGCCTTCGTTGAGCTTATTAATACACACTAAGGTGGGTTGTTTAAATACCGCCAAGGTTGCCATTAATTCCCAAACCGATTGGTCGGCATATTTTTCTTTACTTAATGCCAATACAATAATATCTGCCAAGGCGATAGTCCGAATCACCCCTTCTTTGTAATCGGCGGCATCAATGGAGTCAAAATCAGGCGTATCCCAAAATACACAAGGCGGCAATAAGCCTGTCGGGTGGGGATTTTCAGCTAACGCATAGCAATCATAGCGATTTTTGCTCAGTTGCTGCGGCTTCAGTTGTTGATAACGACCAAAATAGTGTTGTAAGCTGTAGCAAGCCGATTGCGAAACCTCGACACAAAAGCCTTGCGGATGAACGGTATAGCCTGCTAATGGGCTGATTTGCGCAACTTCACTGTTCAAAATAACATTAGTTAATGAACTTTTCCCCGCTTGGGTTGGGCCGATGATGGCAATTTGTAACGGCAGTTTGGGTTCATTTTCCAAAAGCTGTCCTTTGCGCAGAAAGGCTTCGGCAAAAATAAGCTGCTCAATGCGCTGTCGATAACTGGTGGCTATCGCGCTGTTGTCCTTATGTTGCGACAAAACCGCTTGATAACGTTGTCTTAATAAAGGGATAAATTCCAGCATAAAAAAGAAGCTTCGGTTTATAATAACTTGAGTATTTTACTTTGTTTGCTAAGTTTTGGTTACTGATAAAACCGCAAGCAAAAAAGATTAACCATTATTAGGGGTGTTCGATGAAAAAGTTTTTTGCAATCGCAGGAGTTATCATTTTTACCAGCTTGCTAGGGTGTTCTAGCAGTGATGAGGTCAGTGGTCGCAGTATTCGCAGTGCTTACAAATCAGTTATTTTTATTAAACGCCATTTGCCTGCTGACCAACAAGTTGAATTTGAAGTGTCATTTTGGACTATTCGCAATGCAACACCTAAGGATAAGGATTTATTAGAGAAAGTGGGCGGTAAAAATCCGACTGAAATCATTGAAATGGCAAAAGCGATTTATCAAGAACGCAAAAATGCGGGGGCAAAAGAGTATCAAGAGTTTGCTAGTTGGAATCAGATGATTGCTAAATTCAGTCAAGAGCGGATAGAGCAGACCCGCCACAAAAAATCGGATGCCAGAGACGAAACAAATAATGTGATGTATAAGCTTTAATTTTTTGAGAAAAAACTCCCTCCTTATTTTATCAAGGAGGGAAGGGCAGATAAGCTGTTATTCGCCGCCTGCCAAAGCTTGTGCTAGTTGTTTTGCAGGGACATAACCCGGCAAAATCGTGCCTTTTTCAGTGATAATCATCGGTGTGCCTTGCGCCCCAAATTTTACTCCCAATGCCATTTGTGCATCGATAGGATTAGTGCATTTTTTAGGTTCGGGGTCTTTGCCCTGCTTGGCGTTGGTTAATGCAGCATTTCTATCTTTGGCACACCAAACCGAAACCGCTTTATTGTAAGAATCGGAGCCTTTACCCGCGCGTGGGTAAAATAAATAACGAACCGTAATGCCTTCGGCTAAATACTGCTCCATTTCCGAATGCAGTTTTCGGCAATAGCCACAATCAATATCGGTAAAGATACTGACTTTATATTTACTAACTTTGGGTTTAAAAATAATCATATTTTTTTCCCCCATTGCCTCAAGGTCTTGTACTCGCAGCGTGGCTAATTTGGTTTCAGTGAGGTCTTTTTTAGCTTTAATATCAATAAGATGCCCTTGTAAAATATATTTTGCATCTTCGGAGACATAAAAAAGAGACCCATCAGCTGCCACTTCATAAACCCCTTTGATTTCAGACGGATTGATTGCTGTAATGGAAATGCCTGGCATCGCGGCTAGCAAGGCTTTTTTCACCATCTCAGGATTAGCGTGACTTAAGGAGGGGGTACTTATTGCGCAAACTAAGGCCAGGGAGTTTATAAATTGTTTTGTCATAATTTTTGTCAATGTGTGTTTAGTGAAATAACCGACCTATATCCAGCGAGACCGCGAGCAGCATTAAGGACAGCAACAAAAATATCCCTATGTTTTGGAAAATAAGTTGCGATTTTTCAGAAACAGGGCTGCCTTTTATCGCTTCAATCGCAAAAAATAATAAATGTCCACCATCTAAGACAGGGATGGGGAATAAGTTGAGAATCCCTAAGCTGACGCTAATTAAGGCTAAAAATTTAAAAAACGGCACGAAACCCATTTCAGCAGATTGTCCAGCATATTGGGCAATACTGATAGGTCCACTTAAATTATCGGTTGAGGCATGACCAATAAGCATTTTGCCCATCATGCGTACCGAGGTTGTGCAATAGTAATAGGTTTTTTCAACCGCCGCTACGAAAGCTTGACCTGCGGGTAAGGAATAGGTAACGCGCAAAGAATTGATTAATGCCTCGGATACATAAACGCCTGCCCCAATTTTCCCTAGCACTTTATTGTCGCTGCTCCCACTCTGTGGCGTGATGGTGAGGGCGACAGGATGCCCTGCGCGTTTAACAACAATCTGAATAGCGATGTTAGGACGTTTCTGTACATAATCTACCCATTGTTGCCAATCGTTAATCACAATTCCATCCGCAGTTTGAATGAAATCCTGACTTTTCAAGCCTGCTTTTTCTGCCGCACTGTTCGGTAAAATTTTGTCAATCACAGGTTTTAACACTGGCATCCACGGTTTTAAGCCCAAATTTTGATACAAAACCTCAGGCTGCTGCACTAAATTTTCAGGAATGACGAGCAGATGATTTCTTTCAACGAATCTATCGTCTGCCACAGTGATTTTTATTTGTTCAGTCCCGTCCAGCGCGGTAGTGAACACTTCTTCCATTACCAATGACCAAGTGGGGGTGGCTTTATCGTTGACAGCGACAATGGTTTCACCTTCAGTAAAACCTGCTTGATAGGCTAAGGATTCTTTTGCCACAACGCCAATAATGGGCTTCATCCCTGTTTCGCCCAGCATGAAAATCGCCCAATATAACAATACCGCTAAGAACAGATTAAACAAAGGCCCAGCGGCAACTACAGCGGCTCTTGCTGCAACGGATTGGCGATTAAAGGCAAAGGGGAGTTCTTCGGGTTTTACCATGCCTTCGCGCTCGTCCAGCATTTTGACATAGCCACCGAGCGGAATGGCAGAGAAGGCGTATTGGGTCGAGTCAGGATTTTTTTGATAAGTCCATAGCACTTTGCCAAAACCAATGGAAAAGCGAAGGACTTTAATGCCCATGCGCCGTGCTACCCAAAAGTGTCCAAACTCATGCACAGCAACCAATAACACAATGGCAACAGTAAAATAAAACAGGGTGTGCAGTAATTCCATTATGAAGTAAGGTCGGCAATTACACGGTGCGACACGTCACGCGCTTGTTCATCCGCTGCCAAAATAATGGCAAGACTATGCGCAGCGTCGGGGGAAAATTGCTGCATGGTTTTTTCAATCACTTGCGCAATATCGGTAAATTTAATTTGTCTCTCTAAAAATGCGGCAACGGCGATTTCATTGGCGGCGTTGAGTATCGTTGGCATAATTCCTCCAGCGCGAATAGCTTGATAAGCAAGAGCTAAACAAGGAAAACGATTCAAATCGGCTTGCTCAAAATCCATTTGTCGCACTGCAAAAATATCCAGTGGCGCAACCCCTGATTCAAATCGTTCAGGGTATGCCATCGCGTGTGCAATCGGCGTGCGCATATCGGGATTGCCCATTTGTGCTAATACCGACCCATCGACATAATCGACCATCGAATGAATAATGCTTTGCTTGTGGATGACCACTTGAATAGCGTCTGGCGACATGGAAAATAACAGGCAAGCTTCAATTAATTCTAAGCCTTTATTCATCATAGTGGCAGAGTCAACCGAAATTTTACGCCCCATTTCCCACTTAGGATGGGCAACCGCTTGTTCAGGGGTAACGTGTGGCAACTGCTCTAAAGGGGTTTCCCGAAAAGGCCCGCCCGAGGCAGTTAATAAAATGCGCCGTGCTTGTTTTGCAGGATGACCTGCGGTATAAGCGGCGGGCATACATTGAAAAATGGCATTGTGTTCGCTATCAATCGGCAACAATAATGCGCCCGATTTTTGTACTGCCTGCATAAAAATATCGCCCGACATTACCAAGGCTTCTTTATTTGCCAATAAAATGGTTTTTCCTGCGCTTGCCGCTGCTAAAGTGGGTAATAGACCTGCTGCGCCGACAATTGCGGCCATCACCGAATCAACCGCTTCAAGAGTAGCGACGTGTTCTAAGGCGGCAGTACCTGAGAAAACTTGAATGGCAGAGCCTGCGGTATTGGCAAGTTTGTCGCGTAATTGTTGCGCTTTTTCGCTATCAACCATCACCGCATAATTTGGCAAAAATTCTAAGCATTGCGCAAACAGTCTATCCACATTGTGATTGGCAGTGAGTGCAATGACTTTATATTTGTCAGGATGACGACTGACCACATCTAAGGTGCTAACGCCAATTGAGCCTGTAGCACCGAGAATACAAAGTCCTTTCATGAGAAAATACCCCGACTAATGAGAAAAACACCCGCATAAAAAAAAGGCGCAGCGGCAATAATGCTGTCTATTCTATCTAATATGCCACCGTGACCGGGTAACAGTGTGCCACTGTCTTTCACGCCTTTTTGCCGTTTTACCAGGCTAAAAAATAAATCGCCATAGATAGAAATCAACACCGTTAATATCGAAAGCAAGGTAAAGTCGCTGGCATTGAGGAGGGGGAATTTATAAAACAAGCCCAATCCAATGGCTGTTAGTAGCGCAGACCCTAATGCCCCGTACATACCTGCAATCGTTTTTCCTGGACTAATATCAGGACAAAGCTTTTCTTTACCCCATTTTTTGCCGACAAAATAAGCGGCAATATCGGCAATCCAAATCAGTAACAGAAAGTACATCATCATTTCTGCCCCATACAAGGTATGCAGACGTGTGGCAAACATCCAAGCGGAAAATAATACAAACCAGCCAATCAAGGCTTTATAGCGAACGCGCATTTGTAGCTGTAATAAGGCGGTAGGAACTTTACGAATTAAAATCATCACCAGCACCCAAAACAACACCGCAGCAAATACCGTCCATTCAATTGCGCCCGAATATTCTTTCAGTTCTTGCCATTCTAATAAGGTTGCCATTAGTTCTAAAAACTGTGTCCATAAGGTGACACCTATCATGGGCAACAGCAGAAATAGCAAAAACGAAATCTTCATCCACAACTTGTCCATGCTGATAAGATTTGTCCATTCCCAGCCGCCGATTAACACAATGATGGCTAACAAGATGGAAAAATAGGAAAAGTAAGGGGTGCTGGGTAAATAAAAAACCGCTGATACAATCAAGGGAATCAACAGCAATGCCGTTAAAATACGCTGTAATAACATTTTTATTATTAGTTTTAGTAAAGTTATGAAGAGTGAGAGGGATGAAGAACTTGCTCGCCTGTTTGACCAAAACGCCGTTGCCGCCGTTTAAAGCTTTCAATCGCCTCGCCAAGGGATTCTTGCCCAAAATCAGGCCAGAGAGTGGGGGTAAAGTAAAACTCTGTATAGGCAAGTTGCCAAAGTAAAAAATTACTGACACGCTGTTCACCCCCTGTTCGGATAAATAAATCAGGTTCAGGCAAGCCTGCTGTTGATAAGTGCTGTTCGATGAGCTGCTCGGTAATGATGCCAGTAACCAGTTGTCCTGTGAGTATTTTGTCCAGCACTTGCTGCGTTGCATGGCAAATATCCCAGTGACCTCCATAATTGGCAGCAATAATTAACGTTAAACCCGTGTTGTGGGTGGTTTGGGCTTCACCTTCAGCTATTTTGGCTTGCAATGCAGGTGAAAAGTCCGCTTTATTGCCAATACAAAGTAGTTTAATATTGTTGCGGTCTAATTTGTCTATTTCTTTTTGCAAAGTAGACATAAAAAGCTTCATTAATAAATTGACTTCCGCAGGCGGTCTGCGCCAGTTTTCACTGCTAAAAGCAAATAGCGACAAGACCTTTATATTTTCTTTAACGCAATAATCAACAATTTTTCTAACCGTTCTAACACCTGCTTGATGCCCTAAAAAACGAGGGAGTAAGCGTTTTTGCGCCCACCGCCCATTACCATCCATGATAATGGCAATATGGCGAGGATTGCCATTGTCAGTTGTTAATTCTATACTCGCGTCATCAGACATCGTGGTTTTATCTCGTTGAAATAAAGCAGAGTTGCTTAATGTTACACGGAAAGTAAATCAGCTTCTTTTATTTCAAACTGTTTTTCCACTTCTTTAATAAACTCATCGGTGAGTTTTTGGATTTTTTCTTCACCCACCCGCGCCTCATCTTCGGAAATGAGTTTTTCTTTTAACGCTTCTTTAATATCGGTATTGGCATCACGGCGTAAATTTCTAATCGCAATGCGAGTATTTTCCGCTTCGGCTTTGACCACTTTGACTAATTCTTTACGACGTTGTTCTGTTAGCATGGGTAAGGGAACGCGAATCACCGTGCCATTGGTGGCAGGATTCAGTCCTAAATCGGAGGTGAGAATCGCTTTTTCAATAGCACCGACCATGTTTTTTTCCCACGGAGTGACTTTGAGTGTGCGTGCATCTTCAACACTAACGTTGGCAACTTGTGACAAAGGTGATTCAGAGCCGTAATAAGACACCATGACTTGTTCTAATAAATTAGGGTGCGCTCTGCCTGTTCTAATTTTTGTAAAGGTATGTTTTAACGCCTCAATACTTTTTGCCATCCGCACTGAAGCACTTTGATGAATGTCATTAATCATTTGGTTGTTCCTCGTTCAATAAGTGAGCCTATCTCTTCGCCTTGCATCAGACGCATCACTGCTCTGGGTTCAAAAATATTCATTACGCGCATCGGTAAGTTATTTTCTTGGCATAACACCAATGCGGTGGTATCCATGACATTTAAACGTTGATCTAATGCTTCATGGTAGGTTAGGCGCGGATAGAATACCGCATCAGCGACCTTTTCAGGGTCAGCCGAATAAACGCCTTTTACCTTGGTTGCTTTAATCATTAATTGTGCATTGATTTCAATCGCGCGTAAACTGGCAGCAGAGTCGGTGGTAAAAAAAGGATTGCCCGTCCCTGCGGCAAAAATGACCACCCGTTTTTTTTCTAAATGGCGAACCGCTTTACGGCGAATATAGTCTTCACAGACTTGATTGATTTTTAATGCACTCATCACCCGCACTTGCTGCCCGATGTGTTCTAGCGCATCTTGCATAGCTAAGGCATTAATCACGGTAGCCAGCATTCCCATCTGGTCGCCTGTGACTCTGTTTAAGCCTTCATCGGCTTTTTTTGCCCCGCGTAAAATATTGCCGCCGCCAATCACTAGCGCGACTTCTAAGCCCGCATCACACAATTCTTTAATTTCAACGGCAAGCCGATTAACAATTTCAGCATCAATACTGCCGCCTGCTGAACTCATTAACGCTTCGCCGCTTAGTTTGAGTAAAATTCGTTGGCAAATTAATGGAGTCATAGTTTTTTATTTTTAAGTAAAGGTTGTTGAAATTTATATTGTGTTAAGTAACAGTTGCAAATTTATTGATTTTTTGTTGATTATAAATTACTTCTTCGCCTTTAAGAGAAATTACACTATTTGCTAGTAAGCTTTCAAAGATTTTATTTTCATCAACATCAATTGCCGCCGCTTTAAACTTAGATTTAATGCTATTTAATAAAGTTTTCTTTTTTGCAGGGTTGAACTGATGTTTTTCTAAATGTGTACAGTAATCAATAACATAACGCAGCAATAACTTATCAATATTTATTTCAACTGGTTGTGAAACGGTTACTTGAGAGACTGATTGACTTTCCTTTTTAATCCCACGCCGCTCGGCACTACGATTTTGGCTGGTCAATAAACTCAGTACATAATCTAAATCAGTGTCATTGGAAACAATATCAAAATGGGTGTTCTCGGGTAATTGAGTCATCAATACACCTGCCCAAAAAGCAATGCCAAAATCAGCGGCATTTTTTCCAATTTCAGGCATTTTGACTAGCTTTAATCGCCCTTCATTTATGGTTGTGGTTAAGGGCATAATCCAATCAATAGGAATTTTCGCGCCACTTTGTGCATAACACACCACAATATGCAAATATTCACCTAAGTGATTCATTAATTGATGTATTGAACTGGGGCAATTCTCCAAATCAATTAATAAAACCTTAGTTGTTGAGTTATTCATATAAATACAACACCGTTTTAGCTTTCATTTCACGCTGTGTATTAGAAGGCAACATAATTTCAACACAAATTTCAGGCGCGGAAGTCGTTGCAATATCATTCATTGCATCACTCACCTCACGGATTTAAAAATAGATAAAACCTGCCAACCCTAAAGCTGACAGGTTTTAAACGTTACTGCTGACTAACTGCCATCACTTCTTCAGCAAAATTTTCTTGCTTTTTCTCAATCCCTTCACCCACTTCAAAGCGGATAAACCGAACCACTTGGGTGTTTTTTGATTTAACTAATTCACCAACGGTTACTTTATCATCTTTCACAAAAGGCTGACCGACTAAAGTCACTTCAGCTAAGAATTTTCTAATCCGCCCTTCGACCATTTTTTCGATGATATTGGCAGGTTTGCCACTATCGGCGGCTTGAGCCGAGAAAATTTCTTTTTCTTTCTCAATTTCTGCGGCAGAAACTTGGCTTTCATCTACACAAGCAGGTTTACACGCTGCAATGTGCATGGCAATATCTTTGCCTAATTCTGTATTACTATTGGCTAATTCAACCAATACACCAATTTTGTTGCCGTGTAAATAACAGGCATTGCCACCTGTGGCAGAAACATGACGTTCAAAACGTCTGATGGTAATATTTTCACCTAATTTAGCAATCAAACCGCGCCGGACTTCGTCAATGGTTTGTCCTGAGGTAAGTGTTGTGGCTAATAACTGCTCATCGCTTGCAATGTCAGTTGATAATAAAGTGTCGGTGATAGCATTGACAAAACCAATGAAATCATCAGCTTTTGCAACAAAATCGGTTTCACAGTTGACATCAAGGATAACCGCAACCTTGCCATCGTCACTGACTTTGACACTGATAAGCCCTTCAGCTGCAATACGACCTGATTTTTTATCGGCTTTGGCCAAACCTGATTTACGCATATTTTCAATCGCCAATTCCATGTCGCCTTCTGCTTCAACGAGGGCTTTTTTACATTCCATCATCCCTAAGCTGGTTCTTTCACGCAATTCTTTTACCATTGCCGCACTAATATTCATTCATTTCTCCTGTTAGTATCTTATGTAAAAACGCCCCCTAAGAAGGAGGCGTTAGTGTGTTGTGCAATTATCCTATCAATGATTAAACCATTAGGATACTTGTAAACTAGTTTAACTTAGCTAGCTTGAGCCTCAGCTTCGGCTTCTTCAACAAAATCATCACTTTTCATAGAATGATCTAAACGCGCTGTTTTTGCTTCTAAAACAGAGTTCGCAAGGGTTTCACAATACAATTTAACTGCACGAATTGAGTCATCATTGCCTGGAATAACGTAGTCAATATTGTCAGGTGAGTTGTTTGAGTCCACAATTCCTACAACGGGAATACCCAGCTTTTTAGCTTCGCCAATCGCATTTTTTTCATAGCCTACGTCTAAAATAAAGATGACATCAGGAACGCCCCGCATATCTTTAATACCGCCTAAGCTGCGTTCCAGTTTTTCTAGCTCGCGTTCCATATTCAAGGCTTCTTTTTTGCTGAACCGATGAAATAAAGTTCCGTCTGCTTTCATCGCTTCTAATTCTTTTAACCGTGCAATTGACTTTTTAATGGTTTTAAAATTAGTCAACATTCCACCTAACCAACGGTGGTTGACATACGGCATTCCGCAACGTTTGGCTTCTTCAGCAACCACTTTACGCGCAGATTTTTTTGTGCCAACAAATAAAATAGTGCCTTTATTTGCTGTCATTTGTCCTAAATAGTTCATTGCGTCGTTAAATAACGGAAGCGTTTGTTCCAAATCAATGATATGGATTTTGTTGCGTGAACCGAACAAATAGCTTGCCATTTTCGGGTTCCAGTAACGGGTTTGGTGTCCAAAATGAACACCTGCTTCTAGCATTTGACGCATTGACACTGCTGCCATTGTTTTCTCCTAAGGATGAATAGTGTTGTTTTTTATAACAACTTGGGTTGAGCCTCCACTTATCCCGCCTAATAACTGGCTTTTTGAACCAGCACCCTATCAGACGTGTCGATAAATGTGAGTATTAATTTAAAAATGAACTTACCTTTATACCATATTTTGTTTTTTATACCAATAAAATCTGTAGGAATTTTCAAGGCGATACAAGGGTTTTAGGACTCCAGCTTATCAAGACGACTTTCAAGCAGTTTAAATTTTTTCAATAATTCAGGCAATTTGCTTAATGCTGCTAATTCGCGCCACGCGATTTTGCGGTCTTTTGCAGGTGAGCCAAACACTTGAGTAGCGGGTGCTATGTCTTGTGAAACACCGCTGCGTGCCATCACGACCGCATGATGACCAATGGTCACATGGTCAGCAATGCCTGAACTGCCCGCTAAAATCGCCCCGTCTTCAATGGTGCATGAGCCTGAAATCCCCGATTGTCCGCAAATGATGACGTTTTTGCCCACTTTGTTGTTATGTCCTAACTGCACTAAATTGTCGATTTTACTGCCTGCGCCGATAGTGGTTGAGCCTAATGCCCCTCGATCAATACAAGTGTTTGCGCCAATTTCAACATTATCAGCAATCACCACATTGCCAACGTGCGGCACTTTGAGATGTTGATTATTGCGAAATTTATAAACAAACCCGTCTGCACCAATCACTGAACCCGCATGAATAATCACATTATCGCCTAATTCGCTGTCATCATAAATCACCACTTGCGGATGAATCACACAGTTTTGACCTAGCTTGACGCGATTACCAATGTGGACACCAGGATAAATGACGCTGTTATCACCAATCACACACGCTTCACCAATCGTGGAAAATGCGCCAACCGATACCTCCTCGCCCAGTACGGCAGATTCAGCAATCACGGTTTGCGTACAAATATGCGCAGTGCGTTTTTTTTCAGGGTATAACTGCTTGATGGCGGTTAAAAAACTGATTTCAGGGTCAGCACACGCCAATAATACCAACTGGGCTGGTGCGTCTGTTACTGTATTATCAAGGGCAATAAAACACGCCGCCGCTTGGCTGTTTTTAAGATGCTTGGCATATTTCATGTCACTTAACACGGTGACTTGATGGGCTTGTGCCGACATGATATCGGCGGCAGATTCAATGGAGGTGTTGCCATCGCCTGAGATGACTGTTGCTTGGCATAAAGCGGCGAGTTGAGTAATTGTTAGCGTCATGTTATTTCCAAATCTCAATAATGTTGGTGAAATCGTCTGTCCACGGTTTCATGTCAAAATACAACGGCAGTTTTTCCCAATGCCCTAAGCGACTTTTTTCCAGTAGTGCTAAGGTTTGTGGATTTTTAGCCATCACCACCCAATCGGTTGCAACAATCAGCGGTAAGTCTTGTTGTGGTTTAAACTCTTGAATTAATGCCGCAAGTTTAAGTTGTTGCGCATGATAGGCTAACACTTTTTTTAAACTTAAATGCCGATTGGTAATATGAAAAGCCAACAAACCATCGGGTTTTAATTTACTAAAATACAGCTCTAAGGCTTCACGGGTCAATAAATGCGTTGGCACAGAATCTGAACTAAACGCATCCATTATTAATAAATCAAACTGTTGCGCAGGTTCTTTGGCAATCGACAAGCGTGCATCGCCGACTGTTAGCGTAGCGGTTTTGCCACATAATTGCAGATAATTAAAATAATCAGGATTTTTGGCAATTTTAATGACTAGCGGGTCTATTTCATACAGTGTCCAGTGTTGTTGCGGTGTGCTATAGCAAACTAACGCACCCGCCCCTAAACCGACCACCCCGATTTGCCAGTTTTGACTTTGCCCTTCAAATTCTTTAAATAATTGTCCCATCGGCCCTAAGCGGCTGTAATAGGATAACGGGGTTTCCCGCAATTGGTCAGATAAACGTTGCGCCCCGTGTTTAGTCGTGCCATGAAACAGCTCATGGATTTTTTCAGGTTGATTGTTTTCATCGGCGATAATGGTTTCGCGCACCGCAAAAACCCCGAAAAAACTGCGTTCTTGAAATAACGTATTCGACAATAAGCTATGCAAACCCATCGTGAAAAATAAAATTGCGCCTGTTAATAAGGCTAAGGTTATCGGCTGCTGACGAAACGCATAGGTTAAGCCCGCTAATAAAATGAGCATAACGCCGATACTGTCTAAATAGCTGGGTAAATCATCGACACTTAAATAGAGTAGGCAACCGAGTAGCAATAGTGTGACAGGAAGCAGAGCTTGTTTGATGACACTCCATTGCCATGTCATTTGCGTTGCTGGCAGGTTGACTAAATTCGGACGCAGCAATAATGCCGCAATAATCATAATCGGATATTCATACACCGCATTAAAAATAAACGGTGCAACAAAGCTGTTAAACATTCCGCCCAACATTCCAGCAAATGACATGATGAGATAAAAATGGGTTAAATAGCGAGTGGGTGGGCGACTTTTCGCCAATTCCCCGTGACAGACCATGACACTTAACAGAAAGGCGAGCGAGTGCAAACCTAAATCCAGCCAGTAGGGCAATACCGCAGGATTGATGAACGAGTAGGCTAAAAAAGGCAGCAACACAATCGGCTGTAAGGTCAGCATCACAGGATGAATTTTGTCTGCCCAAGATGAAAAAACTAAGATAAAGGAGAGTAAATACAGCGCGAGCGGAATCACCCATAGTAACGGCACAGAGGCTATATCGGTGCTAATAAAATTGGTTAAGCCAAGCAGCAAGCTTGATGGCACAAAGGCAAGTAGCAGCCAACGAATTTGGGTGCTTAAATTGAGTGGTTGCAAAGGGTTTTCACTTTCGATAAGTTTTACTTTATCTTGTTGCGCTCGTTGCGCTCGCCATAACCAAAAACCGCAGCCTAAAATCAAGCCACACAAGCCTAAATAGCCAATACTCCAACTGCTTCTTTGAGCAGCTAAACCAATCTGGGGTTCAATTAAAAAAGGATAACTGACTAAAGCCAATAAACTGCCTGCATTACTGGCGGCATATAAATAGTAGGGGTCATCGCTGGTGTGATGACCAACGCCTGCAAACCATTTTTGCAACAACGGGGAGGTGGTGGATACCACAAAAAACGGCAAGCCAATCGCCAATAACAACGTCCATAACAGCCAACCCGTTGGATTGCTATCGGTTGGCGGGCTGCTGTGTTCTGGTAAAGCCAGTGGCAATACAAAAAAGCTCAGTAAAATTAAGGTGCTATGAAGTTGAATTTGCCTGGATTGTTTTAAGCGAGATGAGACATAGTGCGCATACAGATAGCCTAAAAATAATAAAATTTGATAAAACACCATGCAGGTATTCCATACCGCAGGCGAACCACCGAGCAGCGGCAATAAAATTTTGCCAAACATGGGTTGTAAAATAAACATCAGTGAGGCACTGACAAAGAGGGTGAGGGTAAATAAAACAAGACAGGCGAGATTGTTATGCGGTGTATTGTTATTAAAAGCTGAAGTCATTTATTATTTTTCCTTTATTCCTACCGTTTAGCGGGGTATTTAACACTGTTTTTGTATCAGTGGCTATTTAAGCTTGACTGATAAATTATAAACGACCCTGAATATTGTAGCATTTCTATTACAAACCAAATATGAGCATTGAAACGTTTATTTAGATAGAAACAAAAAACCTGCCTAAAGCTGTTGTTTTTTGCTTTAGCAGCAAAGTACATAAATCTTGTTTTTAAACGACTGCAAGGTAGAATAGACTTCTCTTAGGTTTAAATCACCCTAATTTAGGTGCTTACCCGCCAACTCCTTAAATTTTCGGGTTGAGAAACCATGCCAACTGAAAACTTATTAAACACTATCGTCAATAATATTTCTGATGCGATTATTACCATTGATGCAAAGGGAATTATACATACCGTGAATACAACCGTTGAGGATATGTTTGGATATTCTGAAATTGAATTAATTGGTAAAAATATCAACATCCTGATGGGAAAACCGTATCGAGAAATGCACGATGCGTATTTAGCACGGTATTTAAGAACAGGCAAAACGAGGGTGATTGGTAAAGCGCGTGAATTAGAAGCGTTACGCAAAAATGGCGAGCATTTTGAAATAGAATTGTTTATTCATGATATAGGGGTTGATGTTGAACATCGCTTTTTAGGGATTATTCGTGATATTTCACAACGCAAACATTTGGATAAAATAAAATCAGAATTTGTATCAACGGTTAGCCATGAATTACGCACCCCTTTAACCTCAATTAAAGGCGCGTTAGGGATTATCAATAGCGAGGTTTTAGGAGAATTACCGCCTAAATTAAAAAATTTAACGCAGTTGGCGCATAAAAATACCGAACGGTTAATTTTATTGGTCAATGATTTATTAGACGTGGAAAAAATCCAGGCAGGTAAAATTGATTTAAACTTTTCTAAAGTGAATTTAACTGCCGTTGTTAAAGAATCTATAGCCACTAATCAAACCTATGCCAGTCAATTAAAAGTTGGAATAGAATTGGCGGATTTTGGAAAAGATTATTTTGTTAAAGGGGATAGCAATCGTTTATTACAAGTCATGGCAAATCTTATCTCCAATGCGGCAAAATATTCCCCTGCCAATGAGGTTATCAAAATAACTTTGACACGCTGTGATAATTTGGTTCAAGTATCGGTCAGTGACAATGGCGATGGGATTCCACCTGAATACCGGAGTAAAATTTTTCAAAAGTTTTCACAAATTGATGCTTCAGACAGACGACAAAAAGGGGGGACGGGTTTGGGATTAAACATTACCAAAGCCATTGTTGAATATCATGGGGGAACAATAGACTTTATTAGTGAAGTCAATAAAGGGGCGACCTTCTTTTTTAAATTACCCCTGTGGGAAGCAATCACTGAAACCGTTGCATTAAAAGAGTTATCTGAGCCACTGAAACAAAATCGAAAAAATGCGGGGACTATTTTAGTTTTAGAAGATGACCCTGATATTGCAGCCTTATTAACCTTAATGTTAGAGCAGCATCAATTTAAAGTCATTAGTTGTGGATTAGCCGCACACGCTAAACAATTATTAATAACCCAGCCATTTGACTTAATTACGGTTGATATTCGTTTACCCGATCAAGATGGATTATCCTTTATTAAAGAACTTAGAAAAGATAATCAATTTAAAGACCTGCCGATTGTGATTGTTTCAGCCGAGGCAAATCTTGTTAAAAACCAGAATATTACCTCAGGTTTACACGTTATTGATTGGATAGAAAAACCGATTAATCAACATCGCTTATTAAATAGCATTGACCTAACACTTTTGAAACATAAACAGCATTCAAAAATTCTTTATATTGAAGATGATGCAGATTTAGCTAAAATAATGACGTCGTTATTAGGCGATGAAATAACGGTTATTTCTGTAACGACTTTAGAAGCGGCAAAAGAAACTTTACAGCAAGAGGAGTTTGATTTGGTTATTTTGGATATTGGTCTACCTGATGGAACAGGGCTGGACATTTTACCTGTTTTACAAAGTTACGCAACGATTACGCCAGTGATTATTTTTTCAGGCAATCATATTACGACAGATATTATTAATAAAGTAGATGCCGCTTTGATAAAATCACAGGCGACTAATGATGAGTTAAGTCTATAGGTTTATTCCGTGCTTACAACAATTTTATATGCAGAAGACGAAGAAGATATTCGGGAAATTGCGATATTGGCAATAGAAGCCATTGGTGGCTTTGAAGTTATCACCTGCCATTCAGGGGTTGATGTGATTGAACTGGCTTTAAAGTTTAAGCCACAATTGATTTTATTGGATGTGATGATGCCTATTATGGATGGGCCTACGACCTTATTGGCATTAAAACAACATCCTGATTTACAAAGTATTCCTGTTGTTTTTTTAACGGCTAAAATAATGAATGACGAAGTGACCCATTTTACAAAACTGGGTGCTATTGGTGTGATTGGCAAACCGTTTGACCCTTTAACGTTAGCTGCACAAATTCAAACACTTTGGGATGCGCATTATGCCTAAAGATTTAGAGGCAACGTTGCAACGCATCAATGAATTGCAAATTGCCTTTATTGCTAAATTAGGGGACAGAGTTAAAGAAATTAGTCGTTTGATTTTACAATTGAATGGGAGTATTTCTGCACACGCTGAGACCAATCAACAGTTATTGCAAGCTATTGCGCAACGCGCCCACAGTTTAGCAGGCTCTGCGGGTACTTTTAAACAAACCTCTATTTATAATAAAGCCAAAGCCATTGAGTTATTAAGTAGTGAATTATTAGATAAAAACAAAGCCTGCACGGTTAATCATCATTGGCATAAATTATTACTTGAGTTTGTAGTAGGTTTGCGTGGTGATGTTAATATTAGTGGTCGTCCTGCCATTGTTGAAGACTTTAATCATGCGCGGACGGATACAACTAAAACAACACTTGAAATAACAGATCTGCAAATCGATCATGACCCTGTTATTGTGGTGGATGATGATGATTTATTAGTCAGACTGATTAAAGAACAAGCCAAGCATTTTGGCTACAAAATTATTCCTTTATTATCAACAGAAAGTCTTGAAAAAACAATTGACCAGTATCAGCCTGTTGCAATTTTAATTGATGTGGTATTTCCTGATGCCAAGCATTCAGGTATCGAAATTATTAATGAATTAAAAGCCAAAGACAAAATTCAATGTCCTGTGATTTTTATGTCGAATCGTTGTGATGTTGAAGTGCGTCTTGATGCACTTCGTGCTGGCAGTAATGCCTATATTGTGAAACCGTTGGAAATTTTAGAGTTAATTCGGATTTTAGACCGCTTAACTGATAAACTAAATCGTAGAAAATCGCGAATTCTTATTGTTGATGATGATCCTTTAATTACCCAGTTTTATCAAATGGCTTTGTGTGAAGAAGGCTTTATTTGTGAAGTCATTTTAAATCCTTTGGAAATCATTAATAAAATCTCCTCTTTTGTGCCAGATGCCATTTTATTAGATGTCAATATGCCAGATTGTGATGGCTTTGAAATTGCGCAAATTATTCGCCAGGATGATGATTTCACCCATATTCCGCTGTTTTTTTTAACCGCTGACAATACCAGCGAACAAGAAATTCAAGCGATGAAATCAGGAGGAGATGATTTTTTAAATAAAAATACCGATATTACGACGTTAATTGAAATTATTAAAGGTCATGTGCAACGCTATAAAGAATTAGATTCGGTTTTAACAAGGCTTAAACGTGATGAAATTCGGTTTCGCTCTGTGACCAGTTCCAGTAATGATGGGATTATTAGCGTTGATGCAAAAGGGCGTATTGTCTTTTGGAATGAAGGGGCGGAAAATATTTTTGGCTATCACGCCCTTGAAACCATTGGACAGCCAATAGAATTAATCATTCCTTTAGAAGGTAAAAAAAAACACCTAAGCGGTTTTAAAAAATTACTTGAAGAAAATATTACTGCGGTGCGGAAATCACTTGAAACCTGTGCAATTAAAAAAGACGGTTCTTTAATTGACATTGAACTCACTTATACCGAATGGATATCAGGCTCTGAACGGTTGTATACCACCATTATTCGCGATATTACCCACAGAAAACAAATTGAACAACAATTGCAACACAAAGAAGCCTCGCTAAATGCGATTGTGACCAGTTCAGGCGAAGGGATTATTACGATTGATGCCAAGGGAATTATTGAAACGGTTAATCCCAAAGCGGCACAACTTTTTGGCTACACGGTTGAGGAATTAATTGGCTTGAATGTATCGGTTTTAGTGCCTGCCCCCGAAAAACACTTTCATGATAACTATGTTAGAAACTCAGAGCTGCACGCCCCGCGCATTATTGACCATGCTCGCGAATTATCAGGGGAACGCAAAGACGGCAGCACTTTTTTTTTAGAGTTGAATGTTTCACCGATGCTGATTAATGGTGAACGCAAATTTGTGGGAATTTTGCACGATATTTCAGAACGCAAGCAATTTATTAATGCGTTGTTATTGGCAAAAGGCGGGGCAGAATCGGCGAATAAGGCAAAAACGCAATTTTTATCTAATATGAGCCATGAATTGCGGACACCGCTGAATGCGATTTTAGGTTTTGCACAACTTTTGCAGGCCGATACCGACCCACCACTCACTGCTGAACAAATGGAATCGTTAACTCATATATATGATGGCGGTATTCATTTATTAGCCTTAATTACCCAAGTATTAGATTTATCAAAATTAGAAGCGGGTATTTTACAGTTAAAAAGTGAAAAAATTGCGTTGGTTGAATTTACTAATGAAATTGTCACTCAGCTTAAACCTTTTATTAGTGATTAAAAATAATATTTTTGTCAATGCCGATAAAATGAAACTTAGACAAGTGATTACTAATTTATTGTCAAATGCCATTAAATATAATAAACCCGATGGGAATGTGTATGTTTTTTTAACCCCTTTACACGATAAAGTCCGATTATCGGTTGCCGATACAGGAAAAGGCATTGCCGCTGAGTTCATGCAGGATTTATTCAAACCTTTTTGTCGCTTAGGGGCTGAGGCAACTACAATTGAAGGAACAGGGATAGGATTGACGATGACTAAAAAATTGCTTGAAATGATGGGTGGGCAGATAGGCGTGGAAAGTAAAGTTAATGAAGGGACAACCTTTTGGATAGAACTGGATGCAGCATTTGTTTAAATCCTTCCCCACTTTAGTTTTATGAAAAGAAGGGAAGGGGTGAAATTTAAGACGGGCTTTGAATAGAGGAAAAAGCAGAACTGTAACATTCAAATTTTTCGCGAATATCGTTATGCTTTAAGGTGGTAATATCAACAGTTTGATAAGAATTTTGCGATTGATCTGGACGTGAAGAATAATAAACACATTTGTCCTCATCAATTAATTTAAAGGTATCGCCTTTGCCTTTTTGTTTTAATTTGTGATGTGGAATAACAAATGAGGTAAATTCTTCGCCTTTGAAATTAAGCAATACAATAATTAAATAATCCAAATCTTTTTCCATAAAATGAATTTTTACCGTTGATTTTGATTCTGTTTCCCAATCAATTGAATCAATTTGGATATGAATGATTTTGTTTGCTTTTTCATCCAATGCTTCAATATTCCAACTTTTTTCAGCCGAATCTTCAACCAATCGAGCGCGTTTTCCTGTTAATCTAATTTCATTCAGGCAATAACTTTTACCAATTTTATCACTACGCATCATTTGCTCCTTAAAAATGTGATGAATGATTCAAGAGCGAGTCCGCTCTTAACTTTACGACCTAAGGTGTAATTTGCGCATGAACCGCGCTATCTACAAAAGATAGCCTATTTTTAGCATCGTTTTTAGAAGATTTACACTAATTTTTTTCTAAACAACTTATTTTCTAAAGCAAGTTAGCACAGTAGCGTTTATTTTCCATCTAAATTACGCCTTATGTATGGGCAGAGAGTATAAGATAGGCAGAAAATTGATAGAAATGTGTTGTTGTGGCACAGCATTTTTGATGTTTTATGGCAAAAATAAGGTATTTGTCGATGATAAGTAGCATTAAAATCAGAGGTGCAAGAACGCATAATCTGAAGAATATTGACCTTGATTTACCACGCGATAGTTTAATCGTGATGACAGGTTTATCAGGGTCGGGTAAATCCTCACTGGCATTTGATACGATTTATGCCGAAGGACAACGCCGTTACGTTGAATCGCTTTCTGCCTATGCCCGGCAATTTTTGTCGATGATGGAAAAGCCTGATGTTGACCACATTGAAGGTTTATCGCCTGCCATTTCGATTGAACAAAAATCCACCTCCCATAATCCTCGCTCCACGGTTGGTACAATTACCGAAATTTACGATTATTTACGCTTGCTATATGCGCGGGTGGGAACGCCCTGTTGTCCTGAGCATGGGCAATCTTTAGAAGCACAAACCATCAGCCAAATGGTGGACGCGGTGTTAAGTGAGCCAGAAGGACAACGCTGGATGTTGCTTGCGCCTGTGGTGAATCAACGTAAAGGAGAGCATTTGCAACTGCTCGAGGGGCTAAAGGCACAAGGGTTTATCAAAGCCTGTATTAATGGTGTTGTGTTTGATTTAGATGAACCGCCGAAGCTGGACTTGCGCAAAAAACACACCATTGAAGTGGTGGTTGACCGCTTTAAAATTAATCCTGAACTGCGCTTGCGTTTGGCAGAATCGTTTGCAACCGCGTTGAAAATGGCAGACGGGATTGCCCTTGTGCGACAACTGGACACGGATAAACAGTTAGTCTTTTCAGAAAAATATGCTTGTTCGCAGTGCGGTTACAGTTTGCCTGAACTAGAGCCGCGTATTTTTTCGTTTAACAATCCGAAGGGCGCGTGACCTGACTGTGATGGCTTAGGGGTTAAACAGCATTTTGACCCTGCGTTACTCGTGCAAAATCCCAACTTAAGTTTAGCCAATGGGGCGATTCGTGGCTGGGATAAGCGCAATTACTATTATTGGCAAATTTTAACCGCCTTAGCCGCCCATTATCAGTTTGCATTGAATGTGCCGTTTGCCACCTTAGACAAAAAAATTCACCAGCTGTTATTTTACGGCAGTCAGAATGAGGACATCGCTTTTACAGTACAAGGTGCAGCGGGGAAAACCTTGCTGAGAACCCATCCTTTTGAAGGGATTATTCCCATTATGGAGCGGCGTTATTTAGAAACCGATTCGCAAACGGTGCGGGATGAATTGGCAAGTTATTTAACTCAACAACCCTGTCCAACCTGTGGCGGGGCGCGGTTAAATTTAGCCGCCCGTCATGTTTTTATCAATCAACAACCGCTGCATAACATTACCGCGCTGTCTATTCACAAAACCTTAGACTTTTTTCAAAATTTAACCTTGGCAGGTCAGCGCGGGGAAATTGCGGCAAAAATTAAGCAAGAAATTGAAGTCAGATTGGAATTTTTAATCAATGTGGGGTTGGATTATTTAAGTTTAGACCGCAGTGCTGATACGCTTTCAGGCGGCGAGGCGCAGCGCATTCGCCTTGCCAGTCAAATTGGTTCTGGCTTGGTTGGGGTGATGTATGTGTTAGATGAACCGTCTATTGGTTTGCATCAACGCGATAATCAACGCTTATTAAATACTTTGTTTTCCTTGCGCGATAGAGGCAACACGGTGATTGTGGTCGAACACGATGAAGAGGCAATCCGAGCGGCTGACTATATTGTTGACATCGGTGCGGGTGCAGGTGTGCATGGCGGGGCTATTGTGGCGCAAGGTACGCCTGAACAAGTTATCAACAATCCTGATTCTTTGACAGGTCGCTATTTATTAGGCAACCTGAGAATTGAAATTCCCGCAAAATTAACCGCACCTGATAAAACCAAACAATTAATCGTGCGCAAAGCGTGCGGTAATAATTTGAAAAATATCACCGTAAGTTTTCCGATTGGTTTGTTTACTTGTGTGACAGGTGTATCAGGTTCGGGAAAATCAACCTTGGTGAATGATACCTTATATCGCCATGTTGCACGGTTGCTCAATCATGCAAATTTACCCGCCGCACCTTGTGCAGGGATTGAAGGTTTAGAGCAGATTGACAAAGTGGTAGATATTGACCAAAGTCCTATCGGGCGGACTCCCCGTTCAAATCCTGCCACTTATACAGGGATTTTTACCCCGATTCGGGAATTATTTTCTGCCACGCCTGAAGCGCGTTCACGCGGCTATACACCCGGACGGTTTAGTTTTAATGTCAAAGGCGGACGCTGTGAAGCGTGTGCAGGTGATGGGGTGATTAAAGTAGAAATGCACTTTTTAGCCGATATTTTTGTTCAATGTGATGTGTGTGCAGGGCAGCGTTATAACCGTGAAACCTTAGATATTCGCTACAAAGGTAAAAATATCCATGAGGTGTTGGCAATGACGGTAGAAGAGGCGGTACAATTTTTTAGTGCCGTGCCTGTTTTGGCAAAAAAATGTCAAACACTGATAAATGTTGGACTCAGTTACATTACTTTAGGGCAAAATGCAATAACTCTTTCAGGTGGCGAAGCACAACGTGTTAAACTAGCAAAAGAATTATCAAAACGTGACACGGGAAAAACCCTTTATATCCTTGATGAGCCTACCACGGGTTTACATTTTCATGACATCAAACAATTACTGGCAGTTTTGCACACCTTAAGAGACCACGGTAACACCGTTATTGTCATTGAACACAATTTAGATGTGATTAAAACTGCTGATTGGGTGATTGATATAGGGCCTGAAGGCGGCGAGGGAGGAGGCAGTGTCATCGCTCAAGGCACGCCGCGAGTTGTTTCTCAACAGAAAACCTCGCACACAGGGTTTTACCTGAAGCGTTTTTTTTAATTTATCACATTTTTGTCCTAAAATAGCTCACAGGATCACTGTTCGTCATGCTCAACCACATGAAAACCTCGCACAGTCAGACATTACTCTGCACCACTTTATTAGCTCTTAGCCTGCAAACTTATCCTGCATCCAATTTTGCAGCTGATTCGCCAACTCCTGCCGTTTCTCCAGCACCTAAAGCCTCTGTTGCTGTTTCTGCCACGCCTGCTCCACTTACAACGGCTGATATTATTGCAAAAATGATTCAGCATAATGTTGCAACTGCCGCCTGGCAAAAACAAGCCAGTGAAGAACTTTATCGTCTTTCAGGTCAACAATTTGTTTGGATTAATAATGCGAATACGGATGCGGCATTAGAATTATTAGCCAAAGCCTCGGAGCGGGTTTTGGAGAGTGAAGATTACAACACGCAAGCCTTAACAACAGAATGGCAAACGATTAAAACGGCTGCGTCACCGACTTTTGAAGAATTAGTACGCTTTGATACTGCCTTAAGCAATAGTGTTATAACCTATCTGTCTGATTTAGGTTATGGACAAGTGAATCCTCAAAAAGTCAGTTTTGATTTTAACGTCAACAAAGAGCATTTAAAACTCGCCGCGTCCATTTTTTCAGCAACCAAAGACGGTAATTTTAAAGCTGTCGCTGATCAGCTTGAACCAACGTTTGTTTTATATCAGCGCATGAAAAAAGCTTTGCTTGACCATATTGCAGCGGAAAAATTACAAAAAGAGTTTAAATTTACCCATTCTGTTTCGGCAGGACATTCTGATGGACAAGTTGCACAATTGCGCCAGTTTTTAACAGCACTTGGGGATATGGAAGCGGCTAAAACAGAAACGGTGTCAACTAGCCCTGTTTATGACGAGGCGTTGTTAGCGGGGGTTAAACATTTTCAAAACCGGCTGGGTTTGGCTGGAAATGGCAGTTTGAATAGTGCCACCCTTGCGGCATTAAATGCCCCATTGACTAATAAAATCGAGCAAATTAAGTTGTCTGTCGAAAGATTACGTTGGTTACCTAAAATTGAAGAAGACCGTTTAGTCATTGTCAATATTCCAAGCTTTCGGCTGTGGGCTTTTCAATCGCTCAAAGATGAAAAAGCAGAACCTTTATCAATGCGGGTTGTGGTTGGAAAAACCGATGGTAAAAAAACCCCAAGTTTTAGTTCAAAAATGAAATATGTGGAGTTTCGCCCAACGTGGACAGTCCCACAAAGTATTATTAAACATGAGTTTGGCAATTTACTGCGTAATCCTGGCGCACTTGCCAAGCGTAATATGAAAGTTTCCTATCACAACGGTAAAATTTCAGTTAGACAAGCTTCGGGCGATCATAATGCGTTGGGATTGGTCAAGTTTTTATTTCCAAACAATCATTCGGTTTATTTTCACGATACGCCGTCAAAACATTTTTTTAATCAAACTCGGCGTGATTTTAGTCATGGTTGCGTTAGGCTGGGCGAGCCTGATGTATTGGCAGAATTTGCTTTAAAACATCAAAAGAAAGGCGCGTGGACAAAAGATCAAGTTAAACAGGCGATGCAAACAGGGGGACAAAAAAGAGTTGTTTTAGAAGAGCCTATTCCTGTGGTTATTTTTTATGGTACAGCCCTTGCGTTGGATAATACGGGAGTGCATTTTTATCAAGATGTTTATGGGCATGATCCAAAGTTAACACAAGCCTTGGATCAATCTAAAAAAAGTATGCCAAAAAAGAAAAAATAAATTATCAGGCATAAAAAAAGCTGCCAGTGCTAAATGGCAGCTTTTTTTGCGAAGAGCTTTTAAATCCAATAGCACATTACCAAGTTCTGATTGTGCCTGTATCAACGTGAACAAAGTCAGAGCTTGCATAATAGCCAACGCCACCTTGCTCCAAGAAAATGGCTGCATCGCGAACGTTTCTGGAGTCAACACCTTGGATACGAATATCAACGGCCTTTCCTTGCATATGCAAGCTGTGGCGAGCAACACCGTCCGTGCGGGCGTGTAACATACTGTTGCTTTCAGGGGAGCGATAACCTGAAATAATATGAAAAGGTCTATTGACTTCTAATGTTAATTGCAATCCGTACAGCAAGTTTAATAAATTAGGATCAATTGGCATCACTTCGTCGGTTCTGTGATCTCTAAAAATATTATCTATTTCCTGTAATGCTTCTGTAAGATACTGCCCACCTTCAAAGTATGTTAAAGAAGCGTTTTCACCTGTATGTGTATTGTAAAATGAAAGCTCGCGTGGCAAAAAATTACGTCGTGTTGATGAAAAACTAACTTGAGGGAAACCGACAGCCGCCACAGAGCCTGCGGTTAATAACTGTAAAAAACGTCTTCTAGGAATATGTTTTTGTTTGTTTTCTGCTGTTAAATTTAACCTACCATCTACCATAATTTTACCTAACGATTAATTTAAAATATCGACTCTAAAAATATTATGTGATTAGAATCGCATTACTATACGGTTCAGATTGTATAATAAATTTTTAGAAAGTCGCATTATTTTAAAATTTACAGGCAAAATAACTGTTGTAATAATACAACAAAAACCTGCTCTAAATCAGACAAACTCAGGGATAGCTCATTTTAAAAAAAGTTTTTTTGTAAGCTTAAAACCACAGCAAAGAGTGCAATTTATTTAATGCGTGTGTTGGCGCTGTTGATAGTGTTGTGTCGCAGAAACAGAAACCGCTTTTACCGCAATCCCGTATTGATACACCATTAAACCGCCTAAATCAGCCCCTAAACTTAACGACAAACACAGTAATGCCGATAAAACTAAAAACAAAGGATGCGTATTGTTTTGACTGTGTGTTTTTTGTTTTAAAAACCGCCAGCCAGATAAAAAACTTGCCAATCCCAAGGTAATCAGCCCAAACAATTCATGTTTTTCCATGATGGCGTGAACATTATCGCCATGTGCAACAGAGCGTTCTGCGATAAAGCCTGCGATAACGGCGAGGAATGCACTGAAAGTGCCTAAATAAAGCAAATAACTGGCCAGTTGCTGAGAGGCTTGATTTTTCCAAATGGAGGCAATGAGATTAACGAAAAAAAAGACGCTCAAAAAAGCAATCGGAAAATGCACAACCAGCGGATGAAAATTATCTAAGGCCGCGATACCAGGGAAAAAAGCCGCAAAAATATCGCCACCTGATTGACCGACTAAACTGGTAAGAAAAACCAACAGGTTGTCTAAAAAAGCTAACGGGTTCTCAGCGGTATCTGCTGTGCCGTGTATTTGAAAAGCTAAAAAATCAGTCATGTCTAACGAAAAATTTCGGCTAAAAAATTACACAGACTTTGCCATGAGCGTTTATCCGCATCTGCTTGGTAAACCGTACCGAAGGCTGGATTATTTGCAACAGGATTGGTAAAAGCGTGCATAGTATGTCCGTAGCTATGCAGTTGCCAGTCTGCCCCCGCATGGGTTAATTCTTGTTGTAAAGCAATCACGTCTTCCACAGGACACATGGGGTCATCATGCCCGTGCAGCACTAACACTTTTGCCTTTATGTTGGTTGCAACTAAGTTAGGCGCAGGTTTTAACATCCCATGAAATGAAACTACACCGCGTATATCAGCTCCTGTTCGGGCTAAATCCAATACGCACAACCCGCCAAAACAAAAACCAATCGCCGCTATTTTTTTATCATCGACCCAAGGCAATAATTTAACCGCGCGTAACGCCGCACAAATGCGCTGTTGCAGCATGGCACGGTCTGTCATAAACGGCTGCATTAAAGTGGCATTTTCAGCCACACTATTGCCTGTGACACCTTTGCCGTACATATCTAAAGCAAACGCAAAATAGCCTAATGCGGCAATTTTTTTCGCTTTTTCTTCCACAAAGCTATCACGCCCATTCCACATAGGACTGATTAATACCGCAGGACGGCGTTCTGTGATGCTGTCATCGTAGGCAAAAAAACCTTCTAATAACACCTCTTCGTCTAAATAATTCAGGGTATTTGCGATAATAGTCATAAAAAGATTCCAAAAGTAAAGTTGAACGTTAGCTTAATTTCTCTGCGGTTTGCAATGCGGCTAAAAAGCCTTCCGCAGCGGCTTGAATCATGTCAAACACATTTTCAAAACCGTATTTTCCACCATAATAAGGGTCTGGTACTTCGCGGGTTTTTAAGTGTGGCGCGTAGTCCAAAAAATAACGAATTTTATTTTTATGTTCAGCAGGACAGGTTTGTTGCAGAATATGGTAGTTATCGTTATCCATCGCCAACACATAATCAAAATCGATAAAATCGCCAAAAACAACTTGTCGAGCGCGTAAATGACTCATCGCAATACCACGACTTTTAGCCACTTGCTGTGAACGCAAATCAGGAGCTTCGTTGGTGTGGTAAGCATGAGTGCCTGCGGAGTCGATAACAAATCGTTCAGATAAATTTTTATCTTTAACTAATTGGGTAAAAACCCCTTCAGCCGTCGGAGAGCGGCAAATATTGCCCATACAAACAAATAATACATTTATTTTTTTCATTTAATCGTCAAAAATCACATTTTTGTTATATCGTAACTCAATTTTTTTATTAAAATAGCTACAATAATGATGTTAAGTGTGTTGTTTATCTAACGCTTTAGATAATTAAGTCTTTATAAAGGATAAGTCCATGAAAATAAGTACCTTCTTTTTGTTAGCAGCCAGTATTGGTATTGCACAAGCAAACGTTCATAAGTGTCCAGGTAAAACACAAGGGCAATTTGTTTATCAACAGCAAGCGTGTAAAGGCGCAAAACCTGAAGATCATACTCTAAAAATTCAGGCTTTTGATAAACGCAAAATTACCGAAGCACAGAAAAGTTTAGCCAAAGAAGTCGCAGAAATTAAGGAAAAAGAGCAGGCCGCTTTAGCCCCTGTCACCCCAGCAGAAACAGGGCAGGGAGCCAGTTCGTCCAATCCCCCGTCAACTACAAACCCACCAACATCGTCAGTTCCACCCGCGCCTGCGCCTGAAAAACAACCCGCTGTTCCCCCTAAACATTAATCATTCCCCTCTGTTTTTACAAAGCAGAGGGTTAAGGTTTAATTGCCGTCACTAAGGCATTTACTTCCTCGCGCTGCGTTAAATTAATGTCCACAAATCCTACTTGGCTTAACTGCGCCAAGGCAACGCTTTCTCGCATAATATGATTTTCAGATTCATCAGCAAACAAATGGGTTAGCCATTGCTCGAGTAAATCTAACCGGTTTTGCGCAATAAACACTTTAAAATAGCCCGCAATTTCCTTTTGCACGAGTAACGTATGCGCCGAAATAGCATCTAAGGCATAGCGGTCGCCATTGATAAATTGCCCACCCGATTTGAGTACCCGAAAAATTTCCACCATTACTTGCGCACGATACGGGGCTAAAAAATTGTGTAAGGTATAGGCACTGGCAATCACATCAATACTATTATCAGGCATTTTTTCCAACGCACTTAGCGCGTCATCACCTGAAAAAATCAATTGCCCCGCTTCGTGATAAGGCTGTAAATTCCGTCGTGCCTGTTCCTGCATCGTTGGCTCATTATCGACACTGATTATTACACTATTCGTAGTTTCAGCAAAAATAGCCGCCGTTGTAATCCCAGTACCACCGCCTAATTCAACAATCCGCAGTTTTTTTGGGAACTGTTGACTATAAGCGGCGACAGCAGAACCGACTAATTGGCTCATTTTTGCCGCTAACGGGCAAATCAAGGCAAGCATTTGATATTCCTTGCCCATTGCCCCTGAAAACATTGCCTCATAGTTTGCAGAATCTGTCATTATGTTACTCACTTTTTTGTTTTGCTTGATACAAAGCCAATTGTTCAGGCGTGGCATCGACTTGATAAGCGGTTTTCCACTCAGAATACGGCATTCCATAAATAAGGGTGCGAGCTTGTTCATAATCAACGGCAAGCCCCCGTTCCTGTGCCTCTGCTGCATACCATTTTGCTAAACAATTGCGACAAAAATCGGCAGTAATCATCAATTCAATATTTTGTACTTCGGTATGTTTTTGCAAATGACTGACCAGCCGTCTAAAGGCAGCCGCTTCCAGCTCTGTTTGTATTGTTTTATCCACAACGTTCTCCAAAATAGCAACATTTTAACAGAAATAATGCCACTAACGTGTACAAACTGAGGTAAAGATTTTACAATCCCCCTTTGTGATAGAGTCTAAGGTCGCTAAATCCATTCTTCGCACGTTCCCATTTTTAATAGATACCATGAAAAAACAATTAGTTGAATTTTTCCCAATCGTCTTATTTTTTATTGCGTTTAAATTATACGACATCTATGTTGCAACAGCGGTTGTCATTGTTGCTACTTTGCTACAAGTGGGGTTTACTTGGTTCAAATATGGTAAAGTAGAAACCATGCAATGGATTACCCTTGGCTTAATTTTAGTCATGGGCGGTGCAACGCTTTATTTACACGATGAAAAGTTTATTAAATGGAAACTCACCATCATTGAATGGGCTTTTGGGCTTGCCTTTTTAGGCAGTCATTTCATCGGTGAAAAACCATTTATTGAACGAATGATGGCAGCAGGTTTGCAATTGCCAGCCCCTATTTGGAAACGCTTAAATCTGGTTTGGGCAGGCTTTTTTATCAGCGTCGGGTTTTTAAATTTATATGTGATGAATCATTATAATACCGATGATTGGGTGCTGTTTAAAACCATTGGTGTTCCGGTATTGATGGTTGTTTTTATCGTGCTACAAATGATTTTTTTATACAAACACATTATCCAAGAAACAGAGGAATGAAACCGTGTTATATGCCATTATCAGTGAAGATATTAAGGCAAGTTTAGAAAAACGCACCACTGCGCGTCCTGCGCATTTACAGCGTTTACAAGCCTTACAAGATGCAGGTAAACTGGTATTAGCAGGACCTCATCCTGCAATAGATAGCAACGACCCAGGTGAAGCAGGTTTTACAGGCAGTCTTATCGTTGCTGAATTTGATACTTTACAACAAGCACAACAATGGGCAATTGCCGACCCTTATATTGAGGCGGGCGTTTATGCGCGTGTTGTGGTTAAACCCTTTAAGCAGGTCTTTCCCCAATGATAACCACCGATGTTATTAGACAAAAATTAACCGCTGCATTAAATCCTTCTGTGATTGAAATTCTTGATAGCAGTGCAGCTCACGCAGGTCATGCGGGTGCAAAAAAAGGCGGTGGTCATTTCCATCTTACCTTGGTTGCCGACATATTTGAGGATAAAACGTTGGTGCAACGCCATCAACTGATTTACGCCGCCTTAGCTGACATGATGACCGAACAAATTCATGCCTTAGGTATCAATGCCTTATCCCCTTCTGAACATTCAACAGGTCGTTTATAAATGAACAAAAAGTTAATTTCCTCGCTTTTGTTAGGAAGCGTACTCCTTGCAGGTTGTAATCAACAACCCTCGCCTTCAGCGGCAACAACCCCCGCCTCAGCTTTAGGAACAGAACCGTCTGTCTCTAAAGACGATGCGGTTGCGATTGTCAATGGCACACCTATCAGCAAAGCGAGCTTTAAAACCTTAGAAGATGAAATTACCTTGCGGGCGCGTGGGCAAAAATTTCCTAAAGAGCAGTTGCTAGAAGAGTTAATTCAACGTGAGTTGTTGGTGCAAGATGCGCAAAAAAAGAAATTGCAAGACACGGTTGAAGTTAAAGAACGCTTAAAAATGGCAGAGCGCAGTTTGTTATCGCAAGCGGATTTGCAGGATTATTTAAAAGCCAACCCCATTTCTGATGCCGATATTAAAGCCGAATACGATAAAGAAGTGGTTAAAATGTCGGGAACAGAATACAAAGCCAGTCATATTTTAGTTAAATCTGAAGATGAGGCGAAAAAATTAATAGCGCAACTGAATAAGGGCGGCAATTTTGCTGAATTAGCGAAGAAAAATTCCCTCGACCCGTCGAATATGCAAGGGGGCGATTTAGGCTGGTTTGCCGAGGGGCAAATGGTTGAACCCTTTTCTAAAGCGGTGGCTGGCTTAGAAAAAGGTAAATACACGCAAACGCCTGTGCAGACCCAATTTGGCTGGCACGTTATTTTGCGCGAAGATTCCAGAGCGCAAGTGCCACCGCCTTTTGAAGCAATAAAAGAGCAGTTGCGTCCTGGTTTGCAACAGCAAAAAGTGCAAGCGATGCTAGAAAATTTGCGCAAAACGGCTAAAGTTGAGGTTTTAATGTCGTTTGAAGAACCTAAAACGGTTGCGCCACCTGCTGAGGTTGTTAAACCTGAGCCTGTTGCGGATGCACCTGCAAAAGTTGAAGAAGCTGCGGCGAGCAAACCTGCGGAAGCTGAAAAGAAATAAATTCGCTTTATATGGCAACCGTCAGTTGTTTAACGAACTGGCGGTTGTTGTGTTGAATCATTGGCATAGTCGCCAATATGAATTTAACCTAAAAATCCAATTCCACCTAGCAATCTTGCACCCATCGCAACAACGTTTTTAAAGCTTTCAAACGACATTA
>JFJP01001220.1_pt1 | contig 45935 bp, 31 predicted proteins | sample 431651 | NCBI WGS metagenome assembly JFJP01 (sample SAMN02602958, study PRJNA72255) | Microbial mat metagenome, whole genome shotgun sequencing project. | biome: fresh water; feature: sink hole; material: water; isolation source: purple microbial (photo- and chemosynthetic) mats found in...
TTCTACTCTAAAAACGGAGCAGACGAATTGGTTTTTTTAGACATTAGTGCGACTTTAGAAAAAAGAAAAACTTTAGCCGAAATGGTTATTCAATTATCCAAAGAAATCAACATTCCGTTTACGGTTGGTGGTGGCATTCAATCGGTTGATGATGCGCGTTTGTTGTTAATATCTGGTGCTGATAAAGTGAGTATTAATTCGGCAGCCGTTTTGAATCCACAATTGATTTCGCAAATTTCAGACGCTTTTGGAAGTCAGAGTTTGGTAGTTGCTATTGATATCAAAAAAGTGGAAAATGAGTGGTTTGTTTTTATCAAAGGCGGAACAGAATCAACTGGGATTTTAGCTATTGATTGGGCAAAAAAAGTAGAACAACTTGGTGCAGGTGAAATTTTATTGACTTCAATGAACAATGATGGTTCGAAAAACGGATTTGCAGTAAAAATTACCGACGCTATTTGCAAATCAGTTTCTATTCCTGTCATTGCTTCTGGTGGCGCAGGAAACGCGCAGCATTTTATAGAATTATTCACCCAAACTGATGTCAGTGCCGGATTAGCCGCCAGTATTTTCCACTTTAATGAAGTGCCGATTTCCGAATTAAAAAACGTTTTAAAAACTAAAAATATTCCCATCAGATGAAGGTAGATTTCTCAAAAAACAACGGATTAATTCCTGTAATTATTCAAAATAACGAAACGCTACAAGTGTTGATGTTAGGTTACATGAACGAAGAAGCGTTGCAAAAAACACAAAATGAAAATGTGGTGACGTTCTTCAGCCGAAGTAAAAATAGGTTGTGGACCAAAGGTGAATCTTCGAGGAATTATCTTAAAGTAATTTCCATAAAAGAAGATTGCGACCAAGATGCATTGTTGATACAAGTCATTCCCAACGGACCAACATGTCATAACGGTACGACTTCTTGTTTTGCAACCGAACCTCAAATTTCTTTTCTAAACGAATTGGAAAATGTAATAGAAAATCGCATTGCAAACCCAAGTTCAGAATCGTATGTAGCGTCGCTATTTCAAAAAGGAATCAATAAAATAGCCCAAAAAGTAGGTGAAGAAGCGGTTGAATTAGTAATTGAAGCCAAAGACGACAATCAAAATTTATTTGTTGGTGAAGCTGCCGATTTGTTGTTTCATTATTTGATTTTATTGCAAGCTAAAAGCCTGAAATTAATAGATATAGAACAAGAATTAGCACGTCGTATGAAAAAATAATTTCATAGAACAAATGTTAAAATTTAAAAAATAATGCAATTGCAACAAAATAATTCAATACGTTTGCACTCATAATGATAAACAAAATACAAAATACAAATTGGTGGCACATGACTAACTCCGTTCTTGGAATTGGTTGGTAACTGCTATTTGTAAATCTCTACAATATCGTCAAACCCGCTTTTCCAAGCGGGTTTTTTTTATGTCCAATTTTTTTTCAAAATCAATTATCATGTTATATCATTTTCAAACCAAAGTAATCAAAACCCTGAGCGATACCCATACGCCAGTAGGTTTGTATTTAAAAATTCGCGATCAGTTTTCCAATAGTTTTTTGTTGGAAAGCTCCGATTACAAAAGCAAAGAAAACAGTTTTTCGTACCTATGTTTTGACCCAATTGCCTCCTTTATTGCTGATGCAAATCAAACCACAATTACTTTTCCAGATAAAAAAACAATTATAAAACCAACTTCGGAAATTGAAATTGCAACCGAATTAAATCAGTTTTCAAAATCATTTTCGGTATCGGATTTAAATCTCGGATTTGAAACATTAGGATTGTTTGGCTACACCAGTTATGATGCAATTCCGCTATTTGAAGATATTACTTTTACCAATAACGATTTCGATTTGCCATTGATTCAATATCATTTGTTTCGTTATACAATTGTCTTCAACCACTTTAACAACGAACTATTTTTGTTGGAACATTTGCAAGAAAATGAAGTTTCCAATTTGGATAAAATTCAGGAAATTATTAACAATCGTTCGGTGACACAGTTTAAATTTTCACTTCAAAATGAAGAAGAATCTAATTTCACCAACTATAATTTTTTAGGCGCCATTAAAAAAGGTCAAGAACATTGTTTTGTTGGCGATGTGTTTCAAATTGTTCTTTCTAGGAAATACAAACAAGCGTTTAAAGGCGACGAATTCAATGTTTACAGAGCGTTGCGTTCCATCAATCCTTCACCCTATCTGTTCTATTTTGATTATGGAAATTTTAAATTATTTGGTTCTTCGCCCGAAGCACAACTGACTATAAACGATCAAAAAGCCATCATCAATCCAATTGCTGGAACTTTCAAACGAACAGGAAACGATACAGAAGATGCACTTTTGGCAGAGGCACTTTTGGTCGATACAAAGGAAAATGCCGAACACATTATGTTGGTCGATTTGGCAAGAAACGACTTGAGCAAATCGAGTAAAAAAGTAGTAGTTGAAAGTTTCAAAAAGATTGAATACTATTCGCACGTAATTCACATGGTTTCAAAAGTCAGTGCCAAATTGCAACCCGAATACAATCCGATACAAATTTTGGGCGATACGTATCCCGCCGGAACTTTATCGGGCGCACCCAAACACAAAGCGATGCAATTAATAGATCAATACGAACCCCAATCACGCGGATTTTATGGCGGAACCGTTGGCATAATTGGTCTTAACGGCGGATTTAATCACGCGATTTTTATTCGTTCTTTCGTCAGTAGAAACAATCAATTGACGTATCAAGCAGGTTGCGGAATTGTAACAAAATCAGATGTTAACAGTGAATTGAATGAAGTAGAAACCAAATTATCGGCACTTCGAAAAGCGATTCAATTAGCACAAAATATATAAGTTATGAAAGTATTAGTAGTAGATAATTACGATTCGTTTGTGTACAATATTGTGCATTTACTTTATGAAATTGGTGTTGCAGAAATTGAAGTTGTAAAAAACGATCAACTCGATTTTTCATATATCAATCAGTTCGATAAAATTGTGCTTTCGCCTGGACCAGGAATTCCAAAAAATGCGGGAATGATGCCACAATTATTGAAAGAATTTGCTTCCACGAAAAGTATACTCGGAATTTGTTTAGGTCATCAAGCCATTGCAGAACATTTTGGAACGGATTTAATTAATTTATCAGAACCACTTCACGGAATTGCTTCTGAAATTGAAATTGTAAAAGTGGATTATTTATTTGAAAATCTTCCGAAACATTTTAAAATTGGACATTATCATTCGTGGGTAGTTTCTGAGGCGATTTCAGATGATTTAGAAATTCTTGCCAAAGACGAATTGGGAAATATTATGGCGATAAAACACAAAAAATATGATGTTCGCGGATTGCAGTTTCATCCTGAATCAATTCTCACAGAAAATGGTAAAACAATACTTATTAATTGGATAAACCATGTTAATTTGATTTAAGTAAAAAGATATAAACCATTAAGATTAAGTTTCATTAATTTTTTCTCTTAATTACCTTAATTCTTAATGGTTAAATAAATAACAAAAACTTAATAGTTAAACAATGAAAACAATATTAGAACCTTTATTCAAACATAAAACCCTATCAAAAGACGAAGCCAAACAAGTGCTTACTGACATCGCTTTAGGGAAATACAACCCAAGTCAGATTGCTTCGTTCTTGACGGTTTTTATCATGAGAAATATTACGCTCGACGAACTTTTAGGATTTAGAGAAGCGTTATTGAACTTGTGCCATAAAATAGATTTATCAACTTACAATCTGATGGACGTTTGTGGCACTGGTGGCGATGGAAAAAATACGTTTAATATTTCAACGCTGACTTCATTTGTAGTTGCTGGTGCAGGAATTCCAGTGGCGAAACATGGAAATTATGGTGTTTCGTCTATTTCGGGTTCGTCTAATGTTTTAGAAACTTTAGGCGTTGTTTTTCAAACTGATGAAACTATTTTGAAACAACAAATTGAGGAAACCAACATCTGCTTTTTACACGCGCCGTTATTTCATCCTGCTATGAAAGCAGTTGGCCCTATTCGTAAAGAATTAGGTATAAAAACCTTTTTTAACATGCTTGGTCCATTAGTAAATCCGGCGTTTCCAAAAGTACAAATGACTGGCGTTTTTAGTTTAGAATTGGCGCGAATGTATCAGTATTTGTTGCAAGAAGAAAACAGTCAATACACCGTAATTTATGGTTTGGATGGTTTTGACGAAGTAACGCTGACCGATAAAACCAAGTTGATTACTAACACAGGCGAACGTTTTATAGAAGCCAAAGATTTTGGTTTGAAAAATGTAGCTTTTTCTGAATTGTATGGCGGTGAAACTCTAGAAGAAGCCGCAGCAATTTTTACCACAATTATAGACGGAAAAGGAACTGAATCACAGAACAATGTGGTTTTAGTCAATGCCGCATTGGCAATTCAAACGTATTATCCAAATCTGAATTTTGAAGAAGCATTTGATAAAGCTAAAGAATCACTATTTGTATTGAAAGCAAAACATTCGTTTAACCGACTAAAAGAAATTCAATGAACATTTTAGATACTATAAAAGCACAAAAAATACGAGAAGTAGCGCAATTAAAAACTCAATATTCATATTCTTTTTTAGAAAAACAATCATTGTTTAATTCGGCAACACATTCTTTGAAGAAGGTGATTGAAAGTTCGGTTACTGGCGGAATTATTGCTGAGTTTAAAAGAAAATCTCCTGCTAAAGGAAACATAAATTTAGATGCCAGTGTAGTTGAAGTTACGCAAGGTTATGCCAATGCTGCAGTTTCAGGATTATCGGTTTTGACAGATACTGATTTTTTCGGAGCAAGAACTAACGACTTTGAATTGGCTCGAAAAAACAACACCATTCCGATGTTGCGAAAAGATTTTATAGTCGATGAATACCAAATTATTCAATCGAAAGCAATGGGTGCGGATGTGATTTTGTTGATTGCTAAAATTTTAACTAAAAAACAACTGCAATCTTATACCAATTTAGCGCATGAGTTAGGAATGGAAGTGTTTTTAGAAACCCAAAATGAAAAAGAAATTTTAGAAAACATGGATTTGAATTTTGATTTAATCGGAATTAATAATCGCAATCTAAATTCATTTGAAGTTTCGGTTGAAAACAGTATAAAATTAGCGCAATTATTACCCAAAAACAGCATTAAAATTGCTGAAAGCGGTATTAATTCTTTAGAAACCATTCAACTTTTGCAAGCCAATGGATTTAACGGATTTTTAATGGGAGAATATTTTATGGCAGCCAAAAATCCAGCGGAAAAATGTAAAAATTTAATTCAACAATTGGTATGCAAATAAAAATCTGCGGAATGAAATTTCCGAAAAATATACTTGAAGTCGGCGCATTGCAACCCGATTATATGGGATTTATTTTTTATCCAAAATCAAAGCGATTTGTAGGCGAAGATTTCTCTCCTAAATCGTTAAAAAAATTACCTGAAAGCATAAAAAAAGTTGGGGTTTTTGTAAATGAAGATGTTAATCGAATTATAGCAATTCAAAAGCAATTTTCGTTTGATTTTGTTCAATTACACGGAAATGAATCGGTGGCTGAATGTGAAATTTTAAAAAAGAATACTATTAGTGTTATCAAAGTATTTTCGGTAGATACTTATTTCAATTTTAATGAAGTTATGGCTTATGAAAAGGTTTGCGATTACTTTTTATTTGATACTAAAACGCCTAAATATGGTGGAAGCGGGCAACCATTTGATTGGGACTTATTAGAAAATTACACTTTATCTAAACCCTTTATTTTAAGTGGCGGATTAAGTATTGATACTATCGGTAAGCTTAAATTTAATATGTATCCGATGTTAGTAGGATTGGATTTTAATAGCCGATTAGAAGATTCAAATACTAAAAAAATTACTGAAGAGGTTAGCAAATTAATAAATAAAATAAGACAGCAATGAAAACGACTTTACAACCTGATGAAAACGGATTTTATGGTGAATTTGGAGGTGCTTTTGTACCCGAAATGTTGTATCCAAACGTATTGGAATTGCAACAAAATTATTTGCAAATTATAGCAACAGAAGACTTTCAATCCGCATTCAAATTGTTATTGAAAGATTATGTTGGTCGCCCAACACCATTGTATTTTTCGAAGAATTTATCGGAACAATTCCAAGCGCAAGTTTATCTGAAAAGAGAAGATTTGAACCATACTGGCGCACACAAAATCAACAATGCAATTGGTCAGGTTTTGTTAGCCAAACGATTAAACAAAAAAAGAATTATTGCTGAAACAGGTGCTGGTCAGCATGGCGTTGCAACTGCCACTGCTTGTGCGTTGTTAGGTTTGGATTGCACAATTTATATGGGCGAAATTGACATTGAACGTCAAAAACCAAATGTAGAACGCATGCGTCTTTTAGGAGCAAAAATTCAGCCTGCCACTAGCGGAAGTAAAACCTTGAAAGATGCTACAAACGAAGCCATCCGTGCTTGGATAAACGATCCAGTTGGAACGCATTACATTATTGGCTCGGTGGTTGGTCCGCATCCTTATCCTGATTTGGTGGCGCAATTTCAATCGGTGATTAGTGAAGAAATTAAAATCCAATTGAAAGAAAAAACAGGTGATGAAAATCCAGATTATGTAGTAGCTTGTCTTGGTGGCGGAAGCAATGCTATTGGTGCTTTTTATCATTTTATCGACAATGGAAAAACCCAATTAATTGCTGTGGAAGCTGGCGGTTTGGGTGTTCATTCAGGGAAAACTGCAGCCACAATTGCTTTAGGTAAAAAAGGAATTATTCATGGAAGTAAAACCTATTTAATCCAAACTGATGACGGACAAATTGTAGAACCCCATTCGATTTCGGCAGGATTGGATTATCCTGGGATTGGTCCGATTCACTCTTATTTGCATGATACCAAAAAGGCAAAAGTAGTTTCGATTACTGATGATGAAGCGATGCAAGCGGCTTATGATTTATCTCGAAAAGAAGGCATTATACCAGCCATTGAATCGGCACATGCATTGGCCTATTTGCATAAAATGACATTTAAATCAACCGATGTGGTGGTCGTAAATTTATCGGGCAGAGGCGATAAAGATTTAGCAACCTTACAAAATTACAGAACAGATGAACAATAGAATCCAAAACTTATTTGAAACTAAAAAAGAGACTATTTTGTCGTTGTATTTTACGGCAGGATTTCCAAATTTGAACGACACAATCACCATTTTAAAACATTTGGAAGCAAGTGATGTGGACATGATTGAAATTGGATTTCCGTATTCTGATCCTTTAGCAGATGGACCAGTTATTCAAGAAAGTAGCGGCACAGCGATTGAAAACGGAATGACTTTACATCTTTTATTTGAACAATTGCAATCGCTACGAAATATCACACAAAAGCCAATTGTTTTGATGGGTTATTTGAACGTGGTTTTACAATTTGGCGAAAAAGAATTCATAGAAAAATGTGCCGAAGTTGGAGTTGACGGAATTATCATTCCTGACATGCCATTGCATTATTATCTTTCAAATTTTAAAGAATTGTGTGAAGTAAATCAAGTTTCAAATGTGTTGTTGGTCACTCCTGAAACTACAGAAGAACGCATTAAACAATTGGACAGTTACTCATCGGGATTTATTTATTTGGTTTCGTCCAATAGCATTACTGGAAGCACCAATACAATTACTTTTCAAACGGATTATTACCAACGCATTCAGAACATGAAGTTACAAAATCCGCATTTAATTGGTTTTGGAGTTCATGATAAAAAAAGCTTCGAGACGGTTTGCGAATTTGGTTCGGGAGCAATTATAGGAAGTGCGTTTATAAAACATTTGAAAGAAAAAGGAACAAGTAAAGAATCTATTGAAGGATTTGTTAATTCGATAAGAAAATAGAATAAATTAACACCAAGAGGCTATATAAAACAGCCATTTGGTATAAGATGCTGCCCTAAAAGTCACACTGGTGTTTGGAGAATCAGATAGAAAATATTGAGTACAATTTATAGAACTCTTATATAGTGCTAATAGGTATATAAATCTTCTCCGATAGATGTCTGAATATTTTTAGTAATAAAAAAGGCTGTCCTAAAAATTTAGTACAGCCTCTTTATTTGCTATTAACCAACCAAAAAACTATAAATTATGAAAAACTTATGAGGAAACCACTCCTTTTCGTTTTGTGAGTACAAATGTAAGATTGTTTTTTAAATTATTCTCAACAAAAAACAAACTTTAACATTTATTTTACAAAAATAATGATATTATAACGCTGTAATTTAATGATTGTTTAATAAAATACGAGAATTATTAATGAATATTTTAATTTTTTATTACTCGTACACTTTGTTTCCCTATATCAGTTTTGATTTCTAGAATGTAAACTGCTTGTGGGAGAGTTGAAAGGTCTAAAGTATATTTTAAATCATTTACATTTTGATCTCTTAGGACTCTACCTTGTAAGTCAATAATTTTTATATTTTTTATACTGTTTTTATTCGTTTCAATGTTAATAATGTTATCAGATGGGTTTGGATAGATTTTAACATTATCTAATACATTTGTAAAATCATCTATTCCTAAAGTTCCAACATTTACGGAATTGGTTGTATAAGTGCATCCTTCAGAGGTTGTTATTATTGCATAATATGTTCCGCTAATACTTGGTATATAAGTATTGTTAGTTGACGCAGATGAAACTACAATGTTATCTTTAAACCAAATAATTTCAGAAATATTAGTTGCATTGTTAACTGTTAAGTCGCAAGGTAAGTTGTTACTATTTGTAGCATTTAAACTAATACCACTTTGTGTACATTGTGTATCATAATTGTTTCTAACAATTACATATAATATTTTTGTAAAACCTCCATAATTATAAACTACTTGAGTTTCGCCAACATTTAAAGCCGTTAATTCTTTTTCGTTGGAATTATAAGAAACTATATTACCTGTTATTGTTGGTGCTGCTTGTATAACACTTATATAGTTCGGATATATTGCATTCACAACTGGTTTGTATTTATCGCCAACCCATAACTCAACGACTTCTGGATTAATTTGTAAATCTGATAAAACCGCATTAGAACTTGGAACAATATTAATTTCTGTACTATCATATAAAAATTTAGTATTACCATTTGGTAAATTATAAGTTGCTCTTGCATAAATTGCTAAAGGACCAACAACTGTACCTGTAACTTGAAATGTAAAGGTAGCAATACCATTGTATAATGTAGATGTAGCATAAATTTCTTTACCAACGTGTAATTCAATTTCTGAAAAGTTAGTAATATCAGTTAACATAACTTGAATTGTTACTATATTATCTACAGTAAATTGACTATTTAATGGTGTAATGATGTCCATTTTGGTTGGGTCAACTTCAATTTGTAATTTAGTAAAATCCAAATTATCTAAAAATGTATTAGTGTTTGTAGATGCCATTCTATTATTACTAGTGTTGCCAGGAATAGCAGAAAAATTGCCTGATGTTCTGTTAGTGTTTAATAGTTCAATAACTTTATCAACAACTGATGGTCTTGCAGTAACATTGTTAGGTGCACCAGTATGAGCTGTATAGTCGAAAACGGAAACACTATTACCAGGTGTTAATGGCAAACCAGCAGATTGGCTAAAAATATCTACAACTCCATCACTGTCTAAAGCAAATGAAGAAGCATTCCAAACAACTACCGCCTTGTTATAGAAATCTATAATTTTCATTGCTCTTGCCATACCTCTTAATACTGGGTCGGTATATTGAGCCTGAATTTGATCTAAATCTGCTTTTACTTGCGGGTCTGTATTACAAGTTTCTATTAAATCAAATACCCAGCCCATTTTATCAACCATATCTTGAATCATACTTAATTGTTCAATAAGGGCTTCGTCAAAAGAAGAAAGAGTAGGTAATGCTTGAAACCCAGGATATAAATCTCCAACAATAAAATGAGTTTTTAAAGGTGTAAAAGGAAAATTGATACCGCCTTTTATTGCTAGATTACTAATGGCTTGAGATGGAGAAAGGTCGTAGTTAATTAATGGTGGATTATTTATTCCCATTATATTTAACCAATTACTGATATTAGTTGCAATATTTGGGTCTGTATTTACACGAGGCCTTACGATAGAAAACCATTTATTATTTGGGTCATCTTGATATAGTTTGCCAAAATCGAATAGTGAACCAGCAGCTGCAATATTTGAGAGTGTACTGTTTCCTGCAATTGCATCATTAAATTTCTCGATACCTTTAATAACCAAATCTGCAATAGGCGAACTATTGTGTGGTGTTCCTAAAGTAATTAATTTATGAATATAGCCTTTACCATAAGTATATCTTGTATGTCTAAATTCAGGTTGCATTTCGGCTGCTCTTGCAATACAACCACCCATGCTATGTCCAACATAATCAACTTGACAACTTGCAAAACCATTTTTTCTATCTTCGTTTAAGAACCATTGAAAAGTGTGGGATGAACCTGCACGCAAACCTAACAATGCTTTTGCATTGTTTTCAAATGATGCACCAGGCATCATTCTCACTTTTGTACTTTCGTAAAATAAACTTTCAAACGGAATGACACCGCTTAATTTAAAATTATCAAAAGTATGCTCATCGCCCATAAGACCGTGAGCAAAAAGAATTTGAGGTCTTTTTACAATAATAGGAATAGAAACATTTTCTGTTGAACCATCAGTTTTATGAATTACTATGTTAGCATTTACTGTTCGCTTGTTAGTTTGTAAGTCGTTTGGATTGTTACCTTTGAAATCTTCTGGAGCAACATACCATACCCAAGCAGAATTTCCAAGAATTGTAGAGTTTGTTATTGATGTTAAAGTAGCATTATCAGCCTCATTGCTAAAATTTGTAATTTCAGTTGCAGGCATTACTTTACCAACTATGTTTACCGAAGTATCAGAACCATTATTCAAAGTAACATCAACAGATGATAATGTACCTGTAGTTGGTGTAACTTTAATAAAAATACGAGAAACTCCATCAGCAACCACCCCAATAGGTTTGTGTGACGGGTTTGCATTCATACTTTTATCCCATTCCAAACTAACCGAAGCAATAGGTGTAACTTCAAAAATTGCACTTTGTGCAATAATGGCATTGTTAAGATTATCTTTTACACGAATGGTATAATTGGTAGAAGTTGTAGAAAATGTAGCTGTGGTTTGGAAGTTTACATTTTCGTTAAGTGTTGCATATCCTGTAATTTGTGATGCCCCATTAATAGGTTGCCAAGGACTGGCATCATTTTCACGAAATTCAATAGTATAATCGTATTGTCGCTTTGCAGTACCAGATTGTACTAGATAGGTAATACCATTATAAGATGGTATCATTTTATCTCTCCAAGTAATGTTTGCAAGTTGAGCAATTGGAATTTTGTAACCATTATTTGGTGAAGTTACGGCAAGATTGAAAGCACCCGAAACTGTAGAAGTTAAATTAAAAGTTTTGGTAGGAGAATATTTTGTTGTGGTTTTGTCGTAAATTTTTACCGCTACTTGTCCTGTAATAGCACCTGAAGGATTGGTGTATAAATGAGTTACATTACCAAAACCATCTGCATTTTCAGTAATTCGATACAAACCACCTGAACCATAAAAGTTAAGTTGTACTTCTCCGTTTGGAGTATAATTATTTCCTGTTATGGTTATACTTTGACCTAGTTGTGTTGAACTGCTTGAAAGAAATAGAGTTGGAGTGTAGGATACGTTAGTGTTTGAAGATATAGTGCAAGATATTTGGACTGGAATATTGCTATTGTTAGGTGTATTGTTTCCAAGTTGACCATTAAAATTATTCCCAAATAATAAAAGGGTACCATCTTCTTTTATGATTGAAGAATATAATACTCCTAAACTTATTTTTTGTAGATTTGATATATTTTGAACTTGTGTAGGAATATAAACATCATTGTTAGACGATATGCCCAATTGTCCAAAGCCACCTGACCCCCATGAAAATAAAGAGCCATTCGTTTTGATTGCTAATACATGAGAACTTCCTGCTTCAATATCTTTCCAAGCATTTAAAGTACCAATTTGGGTAAAATTATATATGTTATTTGAATTCGAACCACTACCCATTTGACCATTAGGATTGTTACCAGTAGCCCAAATTGTACCGTCGCTTTTTATACCAACTGAAAAATGAGCACCCCAATAATCTTTACTTACTGAAATTTTTTTCCAATCAAAATTATTTCCAATTTGAGTTGGACTTAAATAAAAATTATTATTATTACCTATGCCTAAACTACCTAAACTGTTTTTACCAAACCCCCAAATCGAATTATCAGTTTTAATTGCTATAGCATGTGCACCACCAGCAGAAACATCTTTCCAAAAAGTATTAGACCCTATTTGAGTTGGTATTAACTTGTCAATCTGATTACCTATTCCAAGCTGTCCAACCTCATTACTACCCCAACTCCACATACTACCATTACTTTTTATTGCAATAGAGAAAAATGAACCTGCTGATATTTTTTTCCAGTTTGCATCAGTAGTTATTTGAATAGGAGTATAAGAATCAGTTGTTGAATTATTTCCAAGTGCTCCAAAATCATTTGCCCCCCATGACCATAAAGTATAATTTGACTTAATTCCTAATGAATGATTTTGTCCTGCGGATATTTCAATCCAATTATTTTCAGTTCCTATTTGTATAGGTATAAAAGAAGGAGTATTAGTTCCATTTCCAAGTTCTCCCCTTCCATTAAAACCCCAAGCCCACAGAGTTCCATCAGTTTTTATAGCTAATGTATGAGCTTCACCAACGGAAACTTGCTTCCAACACCCCATTTGAGCAAAACTAAATGAAGTGAAAAGAATAAAAAGAAGTATAAATGTATTCTTTTTAAAGTGTAAAAATGTATTCATATAATTATGTATTAAATATTTATAATTTGTCAAACTTCAGTATTTATATTCAGCTCCGAAAAAATGTTGTTGTTATGAATCAAAAGTGCGTAATTATTATTTTTTTCATTTTTTTAATACATCTTGATTTATGCCCTATAACGCGCTGTTAAACAACTATGTTTTTTATAAATATATAACGCTCTTATTGCAGAACGTAAGCTATTGTAATAGTAATTTGTTCCGTTTGAATCTTCAACAAAGTATCTGCCACTAGTGCCACCTTGAAACAATTTTCCTCTTATGCCATCTGAAAACTCAATAGAAGCTTCGTAATACGACCCGTCAAATAAGCTAGAACGACTTACCCATTGTTCGTATCCTTCAGGTGAAAGATTCATAACATCATCTATTGTTATGTAATCGTATTCATCACATCCATAATTTACATCTTGACTTAATGTATTAAAACTTGATAATGATATAATGATAAGAATAGTTAAAACAGAATTTAATAACCTGTTTTTTAAATTTAATTTTGCCTTCATTTTTTAGATTTATAATTGTTTGTATTTAAGTTTAAATTCTCCTTCTGTGAAATTATACATTTGACCAGCAACATTTGCATTGAATGAAAAATTACCAGTTAAAATTTTATTGACTGAATCATAGTTTGTAATTTATTATTTGTTATGTCTAAATGTAAATTCTAATTTTTTATAATTTTAAAAGTTTTGTTTTGTTTTTCTGAATATATTTTCAATAGATAGGTTCCGTTACTCACCTCTTCTACATTTATAGTATAATTTGTATCGTTAACAATTTCTTTTTTTATAATTCGCCCTTGAATGTCATATATTTCAATGCTGTTTATAGTATTCGTTTTAGATTGAATTTTTATAAGGTTTTTTGTAGGATTGGGGTAGATTATAAAGTTTTCTTTTTCGATTTCATTAAATCCTAAAGTAGTTGAAACATTTAAATCATCGATGTAAACTCCATCAGACTGAGCAGCATACACTTTTAACCTAATATAAAATTGACCTGAAACTGTTGGAGTAACCGTATAATTTACTGTTGAGTAAGCATCTGATACTGTTGAAAACGTACCTAATTCAAAATAATTTGAAGAGGAAAAAATTTCTGAAATTATTGTAGCGTTTTGATTGGTTATTATTTTTCTTACTTTAAAAGAAATATAGTAAGTTGTCCCTGCAGTCAAATTTATCTTTTTAGTAGTTACAAAATCATCATTTACGTTAAAATTGAAGTTTGGTATTTTCAAAACATTATCAACAATATCACCAGAACTTGCAGCACTGCCTATTCCATAACCTAAAGCACAAATACTTTTATTAAATGTTTCTGTAAATGGAATAGAATATGCAGTTGGTGTAGCAGTTGATTTTAATGCTAGAACAGGTAAACGATTTGATGCACAAAATGTTGGGCTGTAATTTTGATTTTCTGCATAGTAATATTGATTGTTTATTATTGGCTCTGCACCAAAATAAGCATTACCTCCAGTTATACTATCCCACCATACGGTATTTTGGAGATTATCAACTTGTAAATCAGCAACAGAAGGGTTAGTGCAGTAAAAAGTTTGAGTGTTTTCTGCTGTAGGTGGTGTTACGTTTGTATTGACTATAATATATAAAGCCTTTGCTTTAGAAGATTCACATCCGTCTATTGTTTGTGATACATAATATGTAATATAGGTATTTAATGGTAAGATAGTACTGGTTGGAAGAGGAGTTAGATCATTTTCATTAGCATAAAATTTTAAATTATTACCAACAATTGGTAAATAGGCAAAAGTTGGTTCAGGTATATTACATAAATATACTGCATAATTATTCGTTCCTAAATATGGTTCTAAATGACGTTGCGGTGAATAAACAATTACAGATGGTTTGCTATCGCCATTAGGACAAACAGCAACAAGCTTTATTTCAAATTTTTGAATTGTGCAGTTTGTAGAAGGTGTAAAAAAAATTTCATAACTGTTTACAGGATTGTTAATTGTAGAAAGTAATGTATAGTTAGTTGAATTAGACTCCTTAAAATACACTTTGACTGGATAAATTGATGACCAATTAATTGTGAAAGAATTAACAGTTGTATTAGATATACTTTGTAAATTTACTATGTTATCCAAACATGTAATTGAAGAATCACAACTTGAAATACAACTTGAATTATTTATTGAATTTTGTATAACACCTAAAGGCAATAATCCAAAACCATTATCTAAAATGTTTTGACTGAAACAATAACTCATTATAGTACCACCATTTACAGGTGGTGGACCTGGATTACAACCGCCTTCTGTCGCATAACAATTATCAATTGCACCACCTGGCCATCCACACCAATGGGTATGTCTAGACCCTAGAACATGCCCAATTTCATGCATAATCGTTTTTGATTCAAATAATCTTACTGTGCAAAACCCTTGGTTTGCGCATGGAATACCTCCTCCTAAACCGCCAATATTGGAAAAATAATTAGAAAGCAAAATACCAATATTCCCATTTATTTGTCCGCAATTTTGCACAAAACTATCATATCCTAAGTCTTGAAAACTTCCTGGTTCGCCCGGCACTCCATAAAATGACTGATAATAAGGGTCGTCTGTTTCCCATATTTTTAAAAATGAAGTTCTAACAGTTATATTGTCGTTTGCAAATTTTGTTTGAACAATATTAAAAGTATTTAAAAAAACGATTATATTTTGATTTATACCACCTGTTTCGTCTTTTAATTTTTTATTAATTTCAAAGTGCAATGTGACACATTTAGGAATTGTAGATTGTGACGCATTTCTATATTGGATTTCGTGTGAACTAATATCTTCATCTCTTGTGCCACATGTAAAGTTATTTAATGGCAATTCAACATCACTTTTTTCATAAATTAGATATTCAATCTCTCCATCGTCATCATTTTTTGGTGCAATTGTATATTCTTTATTACCAATTGAAATAATCCCTCTCATTGTATTATTTACAAAAGTTATAGCTGCAATTGAATTTTCTTTCTCATCTACAACTATTCCAGTATATGCTGCATATTTAGGCATAAGCCTATCAATTGCCCCATTATTTGTTTCTACAATCAATTTAAAGTTATCTTGCAATAAAGCTCTCTTTTTCAGATATAATAGCTTATTTTCCGTCTCTGATATTGGTATTTTCAATGAAATAAACGTTTCAGATTGCTCAATTATTGATTCGATTTTTTGACTATCAATATTTAAAGTTAAATATTTGTCCCTATTCTTTAAAACTTGTTTTTTTTCTGAAAAAAGATCAATAATGTTATTTTTGAAATTTCCATTTTCTATATGATGAGTAATTTCATTGAATAGAATTGATTTTTCTTGACCCAAACAAACATTCCCCACCAAAAAGAGTTGTGAAATGATTAATATTTTTTTTAGTTGAAAAATTGTTTTCATAAAGGATAATTTTAATTTACACACAAACTTCCCTTAAAAAATACAAACCAAAAAATTTGTGTACACCAAACCGCCAAAAACAAACATGAAATGGAATAGTTTAAAAAATTTTATACTAAAATGGAATTGAATTCCATTTTAGTATATATTTGCTAAAAATTAGGTTATGGCTTGGGAAAGAAAAATTGATGAAAAGATACTTCTTTATAAAAAAACCTTTAGAGCAATTGCCATAATGGGTGTTAGACAAAGTGGTAAAACCACTATTTGCAAATCACTATTTGATAACTATCAGTATTTCAATTTTGAAAACATTACAACTCAAAAATTTGCTACAGATGAACCTCAAGATTTTTTAAGCAATAATAGTGCTGGTGCCATTTATGACGAAATTCAAAGAGTGCCACAATTGTTTAATTATTTACAAGAAATTCTAGACAATACCACAGAAAGAGGTAAATATATTTTAACTGGAAGTAGCAATTTTCTTTTAAATGAAAAAATCACACAATCGCTTGCAGGTAGAGTGGGATATATTGAAATGTATCCTTTGAGCTATAATGAAATAAAAAAAGCTGAAGTTTATTCTGTTTGGCATCACATATTTTATGGGGGTTTTCCAGAGGTTTGGGTGAATGCTATTGATCCAGCAATTTTTTATCCAAATTATATTCAAACTGTTATAGAACGTGATATAAGGCAACTTGTAAATATCAAAAACATCAATTTATTTCAAAACTTCATCTCATTTATTGCCACTTTTGCTGGTCAAGAGGTTAATTTTGCTAAAATTGGAATGGAGTTGGGTATCGATTTAAAAACGGTTCAAGCATGGATTGGGTATTTAAAAATTGCAGGAATTATTTATTTATTGCCCCCATATTATGCTAATTATGGCAAAAGAGTTGTTAAAAAATCAAAGTTATATTTTGTAGACACAGGAATATTGTGTGCTTTATTAAAAATTAATGAATTGTCACAATTAGAAAATCATCCATTAAAAGGAGCTCTTTTTGAAAATTATTGTATCCTAAATTTAGTTAAAGAAAATTCGTATCAAATAAACAAATCTAATTTTTATTTTTGGAGAAGTAATAATGGCGTAGAAATAGATTTGATAATAGAAAACGGAATAAATACTACTTTAATTGAGATAAAAGCGGGAAGTAATTTTAATGGCAAATGGTTTAAAAATATGGATTTGTTTAAAAGTTATTCCAGTTTAGAAGCAAAACAATTGATTATTTATACGGGCAATCAACCAATTAAATATGTTGAAAATAAAGACATTAAACCTTATTATAAAATGAATGAAATATTATAAATCTATACAAAAATAAAATTGAACTCCATTTTTGTACAAAAACGCACCAAACCGCCAAAAACACACATGAAACGGCAAAGCGGCAAAAAATCATTCATAAAAGTTTTTAATTTTGTACAATGAAAAAAATATGGCTATTCCTTTTATTTGTTTTTCAAATTCAAGCTCAAAACGATCCTTTGGGCGAAAGTAATGCTTTGGTATATAGCAACTATCGTTTTGGAATTAATACAGATAATGCGTTTAAAGTTTTTCAAAAAAAAGATGGAAGTGTTATTACTGGAACTCATTTTCACAATTTTTTTCATTTTACCAATACTAAAATTAATATCTTAAACCATTATTTTGAACATGATGATTTTCTTTATGACTATTTTGAACATAACGATTTAGAAATTTTTTGCACCAACAAAGCCATTGTAATTATAAAAAACAATAAACGTATTCATCGATTATCAACACTAAAAGGTAGTGAAGGGTATGGTATGTTTTTTTTAAACCCTACAAAAAATGAACTTATTACAAAAATTGAAAACAAACTATTAAATAAAGCAAAATTAGTCCAACTAAATTTACAAAATTTCTCGTTTAAAAAACTATTAGATTATGATGATAAAAAAATAGAAATTTCATATTTAGAAAATGGTAAAATATATTTTTATAAACCATATCATTTGAGGTTTTTTAAACTTAAAAATCAAAAACTAATTGAAGTAGCTAACTACCCAGAACTTCCATATGCCAATCCTTTTTTACTGGGAAGTTTAAATAGTTTTTATTGGTATAATGAAAATAACAAATCGCTTTTAAAGTATGAAAATGGTAAAAGAGTAGCAAAAATTTTATTGGATAATAATTTTAAATGTTCTGATTTTGACTATAAAAATACTTACATCAATTATTATTCAAAAGGTATAAATACATTAAAAAAAATAACAAACAATCAATTATTTAACCTTGCAAAAAGTTCGCAAATTGACAGAATTGTACACACTACACACAATTTAAATTCTAATACCATTTATGCTTCAACACAAACTGATTTTGCTCAATTAATTCCGCACATTAAACAATATCCAAAACTGTATTACAACTCCAATTCGAATAATGTTTTTACTTTGCAACAACATCAAAACGGTACTATCTATGCAGGGAGTTATAGCTCTGGTCTAGCCACGTTTAACTCAAAAGGTTTCCTAAAAAACACGATAAAAGACGTTCAGTTTATGAATGGTAGCATTGCTCTTCAAAATCATTTATTACTATTAGCAGAAGGAAATAAAGGAATTATTGCATTTGAAACCCCTTCCAAACATTGGACTATTACAGACAAGATTACTGGTTTTTATTTGCATCAAGCCAAAGATAAAACCCTTTATTTAGGTACTGCTACTGAAGGATTATGGTATTGCAAAAACCCTAAAATAGCATATGGAAAAAAACTACAATGGGAAAAAGTGGGCGCAAAATACGGCATGCTTCTCAATAATATTTTAACCATTTCAGAAGATAAATTTGGAAATATTTGGTGTGCTCAGAAAGGAATTGCAGTTTATAATCCTAAAACTAAGAAAGCTATAACGTGGCATAACAACGATAATCCAAACTATTTTGGTGCGATGTGTAGTTTAAAAGATACTTACGAAACACTTTGGTTTGGAAATTTTAAAGGAGAATTAGTCTATTATAACGGAAAAAATGCAACGGATTTAGCTTTTAAAAATTTTAAAAAAATAAAACATCCGTTCTTTGAAAATGGAAAGAAAATTTCATTTTTGAAGCAATGGAACGATTATTTGATTGTAGGTGCTAATGATAAAATTTTACTTTTTAATTTAAAAAAATGGTATGCAAATAAAACCGTTTCTGTTCGTTATCTCAACGCTTATGAAACAAATTTTTCGGCACCAACCGAGCAAAACACTATTTTGACCGATAGTAGAGATGAATCAATTTGGTTTTCAACCTCGGATAAGGTATATCAATGGGAAATTAAAAAATGGTTGACACTCCCAACATTTAAAGTAGTTCCAAAAATTCATCTTCAAATAGATACTTTAAAAAATGTATTTTTAACTAAAGAGACCATTAACCTACAACCATTTGAAAATAATTTTAAAATTGAAATTTCTTATCAAACAAAAGATAATTTACCAAGATATATCAATGGAGCGTTAACAAAGAAAGGAGAAAAACCACTATTTGATGCACCAAGTTTGCAACATGAATTTAATTTTTCAAATCTTGCTTCGGGAAATTATGTTTTTTATGTTAGAATTTGTCAGCAAGACGGTAGTGTTAATGTATTTGAGTATCCTATTTTTATAGATAGTTTTTTATGGCAAAAATGGTGGTTTTGGACTCTTTTTTCATTGCTTTTTTTTGGAATTATCATCTATTTTTTTCAAAAAAGAAATCAAATTGAAAAGCAAAAAAAGAAGTTATCACAACTCAATTTGTCAAGTTTAAGCAATCAGTTTCGCCCACATTTTATGTTAAATGCCTTAAACAGTATTGGCTCACAAATGGACGACAAACCTCATGCCGAAAAAGTAATTAGCCGATTAGGCGAAAGTATTGATGTTTTATACAATTTTACTCAAAAAAACAAGTTCACACTTCCTTTTGATAATGAATGGAAATTGGTTGAAAATAGTATCGAAATTCAGCGTTTGTTGTTTATTCCAGAACTGAATTTTATTGTAAATAATATAGGTGTTATTCCTAAAGATTACGGAATTCCAGTAGGGTTATTACAAATTCCAATTGAAAATGCTTTGCTACACGGATTAAGAAATAAAACAGATGATAATTGCAATCTAGAAATAGACTTTTCGTCAGACAATTACCACTATTTTATAACCATTAAGGATAACGGAGTTGGTAGGGAAAAGGCCAACAAAATAAATAAATTTAAGAACAATGGAAATGGTTTGAAAACTATTTTTGAAATGATTCAGATTATCAATCAACATGAAAAGAAAGCCATCACATTTGAAATTATCGATTTAAAAGAACCTTTTGGAACAATGGTTAAAATTGCTCTAAACAAAATTATTGATTATGATAAAATCAAATTATAATTACATTGTGGTTGAAGATGATTTGAAAGTCTGCCATGATTTACAAAAGCGTATGGCAAACTTTAAAAACTGGAACTGTTTGGCATTAATTCCATCTTATGAACTCGCAATAAATTGTATCGAAAATCAAAAGCCAAATTTATTGTTTTTGGATTATTCCATTCGTGGTGGCAATACTTTTGATTTATTGGATAAAATAAAAACAATAGAAAACTACCATCCATTTATCATCTATTTTACAGGTTATGGTAGTGACAACCAATTTATATCTGAAGATGTTGTGAATAAATACAATGTGAATATTTTTTTAAACAAACCTATTCAAGAAAAATTAACCAATTTTCTTAAAGACTATATTTCGAAAGCCCAAATTTGGGTTGATAGTTATAAAACAAACGAATTTTGGATTGAAACAATTAAAAAAGAAAAAATTAAAATTTCACCACAAAATATCTTTTGTATTTCGCAATCTGAAACCAACCCTAGGTTTAAAATTATTCATACTTCTGATGCTAAAGAATATCAAATAAAAGCATGTTGGCAAGATTGTGAAACAATTGCTATTAAAAACAAAATTGATTATTGTTTCACTAACTCTCGTTATACTTTAATAAATAAATCGTTTATTTCAAAAATTCAAAAACCATTTATTTGGCTTAATGATGACCAACTTAAAGTTGAGGTTACCAAAGAAAAATGGAAAAATTTTGAAAAATAGAAAACCATCTAAATAGTTAGAGGTTTTCTATAATAATGAAAAAAATCTTTTATAGAGTTCCTCTCAAAGCTTGTTCTCTTTCTATTGACTCAAAAAGTGCTTTAAAGTTACCAGCTCCAAATCCGGTTGCGCCCATTCTTTGAATAATTTCAAAAAATAAAGTTGGTCGGTCTTCAACTGGTTTAGTAAATATTTGTAAAAGATACCCATCTTCATCAGCATCTACTAAAATAGAAAGTTTTTGCAATTCTTTGATGTCTTCTTTCATCATATCTCTATGAACACCCAGTCTATTTGGAATGTCGTCATAATAAGCTTGCGGTGGAGGTGGTAAGAATTCTACTCCACGTGCTTTTAATCCTTCAACAGTTTTAATAATATCGTCGGTTGCAACAGCTAGATGTTGAACACCCGAATCTTCGTAAAAATCTAAATATTCTTCAATTTGTGATTTTTTATTTCCTTTTGCTGGTTCGTTGATAGGGAATTTTATTCTTCCGTTACCGTTACTCATTACTTTACTCATTAATGCTGAATATTCTGTGTGAATTTGAGTATCGTCAAACGTGAGGAAATTTTCAAATCCCATAACGTCTTCATACCATTTTACCCATTGGTTCATTTGACCCCAACCTACATTTCCTACCATGTGGTCTACATATTTCAGACCAAGTGGTTCTGGGTTGTATTCTGATTTCCATTCTACAAAACCTGGTAAAAAAGCACCATTATAGTTTTTTCTTTCTACAAATATGTGAACTGTTTCTCCATAAGTATAAATTCCAGAGCGAACTACTTCACCATGCTCATCTTTTTCTACCGTTGGTTCCATAAATGGTTTTGCACCACGTTTAGTGGTTTCTTCAAATGCAGATTTTGCATCTTCAACCCACAAAGCAATTACTTTTACTCCATCGCCATGTTTACGCAAATGATCATTTATTGGCGAATTACTGTTTAAAGGTGTTGTTAAGACTAAACGGATTTTGTCTTGTTTCAAAACATAACTTACTGAGTCTTTCGAGCCTGTTTCTAATCCACGATAGGCGTGAGATTGAAACCCGAACGCTGTTTTGTAATAGTGTGCAGATTGTTTTGCATTTCCTACGTAAAACTCTACGTAGTCTGTTCCTAAAAGTGGAAGAAAGTCTTTTGCTCCACTAAATATTTTTTCTAGTCCGTACTCAACGGATTTTACTTCTTTTGCCATTGTTATTTAGTATTAAGATTGAAGTATTAAGAATTAAGACTTTATTTAGTATTAAGATTAAAGTATTAAGAATTAAGACTTTATTTAGTATTAAGATTGAAGTATTAAGAATTAAGACTTTATTTAGTATTAAGAATTAAGACTTTATTTAGTATTAAGATTAAAGTATTAAGAATTAAGACTTTTTTAGATTTCTTTAATTTTTTTTAAATTTTTTAAATTTACTCGTCCAACCAAGACAAGAAATACTTATCATCGGCAATTTTCATAGCTTCTTCGGTAACCATTAAAGGTTTAAAAGTATCGACCATTACTGCCAACTCAAGCGTTTCTTTTTTACCAATACTTCTTTCTGCGGCTCCTGGGTGTGGCCCATGGGGTATTCCTGCAGGATGAAGCGATATATTTCCTGGCTTTACATCGTTTCTACTCATAAAATCGCCATCTACGTAGTATAAAACCTCATCGGCGTCAATATTACTATGATTATAGGGAGCTGGAATTGACAATGGATGATAATCGTATAATCTTGGAACAAAAGAACATATTACAAAGGCTGCTGTTTCAAATGTTTGGTGAACTGGTGGCGGAAGATGAATACGCCCAGTAATTGGCTCAAAATCATGAATTGAAAGTGCATAAGGATAATTAAAACCGTCGTAACCAACTACATCAAATGGGTGAGAAGCATATATCATTTCAAAAATTTCATCTTTCTTTTTTACTTTGATAATGAAATCGCCATATTCATTGTTGGTTTCCAATTCATAAGGACGACGAATGTCGCGTTCGCAAAATGGTGAATGTTCTAATAATTGTCCAAACCAATTTCTATATTGCTTTGGTGTATAAATTGGTGCATGTGATTCTACAATAAACAATCTATTCTCTTGGGTATCAAAATCGATTTTGTAGATGATTCCTCTTGGAATAATTAAGTAATCACCATATTTAAAATCTAGATTACCATAAATGGTTCTAAGTTTTCCAGAGCCTTGATGAATGAATATCATTTCGTCAGAATCGGTGTTTTTATAGAAGTAATCCGTGGTTGATTTTCTTGGAGCTGCTAAAACAATATGACAATCGGAATTGGTTAATACTATTTTGCGACTTTCTAAAAAATCGTCTTGTGGTGCTACATCAAAACCTCTTAATTTATAAGATTGAATATTGTTTGATTTAGCAATTGTTGGCGCAACGCTATATTGAGAACGAATTTCTTTAACTTGCGTTGGACGCTGCTCATGATAGGAATTGGTTGACATGCCGTCAAAACCAACAGTTCCAAAAAGTTGTTCATAATACAAATCGCCGTTTGGTTTTCGAAATTGTGTATGACGTTTAGGTGGAATAGTTCCAAGTTTGTGATAAAATGGCATTTCTTTTTAGTTTAAAAGTTTAACGTTTAAAAGTTTAAAGTTTCCTTTAACTTTTGTTACTACTCAAAAAGAATGGTGCTCATTCAGGATTTCTCTTGATGAGGAATTTTAAATGGATTAATAAGTTGTCCCATTTTTTCATGTAACAAATATCGGAATCTTGATGAGGAATTTTAAATGGATTAATAAGTTGTCCCATTTTTTCATGTAACAAATATCGGAATTTTTTTTTTAGTAGGTATTAATTTGAAAAAATAAATGAAAAAAGCACTAAAAAATGAATACTCTTTTTTTAGTGCTTTTAATTGTTTGAAAAACTTCTATTTATTTAATTTACTTCTATTTTTACCATAAACGAAATAAATAGCTATTCCTAAAGCCATCCAAATAATCAATCTAAACCAGCTTTCTTGAGGCAACGAATACATTAAGTAAAAACATACGACAACACCAGCAATTGGCACAAATGGAACTAATGGTGTTTTAAAAGAACGTTTTGCATCTGGCATTTTTTTACGCATAATTAATATTCCTACACAAACTAAAGAGAAAGCTAATAATGTTCCTATACTTACCATGTGTCCTAAATCACTTACTGGAACAAATCCTGCAAAAAGACTTACAAAACCTAAGAAAAATAAATTTGTTTTCCAAGGAGTTCTAAATTTTGAATGTATATCACTAAAGAATTTAGGCAACAATCCGTCATTACTCATAGAGTAAAACACTCTACTTTGTCCCATTAACATAACTAAAATTACAGATGTATAACCTGCAAGAATCGCAACTATTAAACCTGTTTGAAGAAAATCATATCCTGTAACTGCAAATGCTGTAGCTGCAGGTTTTGCGTCTCCTGCAAATTTATAATAAGGAACAAGTCCTGTCATTACGTGAGCAAACAAAACATATAGTATGGTACAAATCACTAAAGAACCTAAAATACCAATTGGCATTCCTTTTTGTGGATTTTTTGCTTCTTGCGCAGCAGTTGATACCGCATCAAAACCAATAAAAGCGAAGAAAACAGTTCCTGCACCAGCTGCAATACCTGACCAACCAAACTGCCCTTTAACACCAGTGTTTTCTGGAATATATGGAGTATAATTTGCCTGATCGATAAACCCCCAACCAATAACAATAAATAAAATTACCACTGTAACTTTTAAAACTACAAGGAAGTTATTCATTGAAGCAGATTCTTTTGTACCTCTGATAAGTAACAAAGAGAGTAGAGAAACTATAAAGATAGCTGGTAAATTAATGAAACCGCCGTCTACAACCGTTCCATCACTTAGGGTTAGCTTCTCCCATGGAGAACACGTTAACTCAACAGGTAAATGAACACCAAATTTACTTAACAATTCTAACAAATATCTCGACCAACTTACACCAACTGTTGCAGCTCCAAGGGCATATTCTAGTACTAAATCCCAACCAATTATCCAAGCCATAAACTCTCCCATAGTTGCATAAGAATATGTGTAGGCACTGCCCGCAACAGGAATCATAGAAGCAAATTCTGCATAACATAAACCTGCAAATGCACAACCCACAGCTGCTAATACAAATGATAAAGTTACTGCCGGACCCGCATGTTCTGCTGCTGCAATACCTGTTAAAGAAAATAATCCAGCACCAATTATAGCACCAATTCCTAAAGCGACCAATGCTTTAGACGATAATGTTCTTTTTAATCCTTTTTCAGATTCTGATGCTTCATCCATCAAAACAGTTAATGATTTTCTTCTCCAAATAGACATAATTCAGTTTTTTTAATTTATTGTGTTCAAATATACTTTTTTTGTTTAATAATTTTACGAAAATTGAAAAAATTTACAGGTTTAAAACCAAAATCCTACATTAATCCATGTAAATCCTTTGGGTAATTCTGGCGACCAAGAATATTTAATTTCTATGGGTCCGATTATGGTTTCTAGCCCATATCCAAATGCGTATCCTGAATATCTTGGTGTTGAAAGCCAATTGCCTGTGCTGAACAATTTATTTTCAACATTGGCATAATTGGCAGAAAAATTAATGTGATTTTTCTTTAAAAATTCTACATCAATTGTAGCTAATGATTTGATATAACTATCTGATGCGATACTTACAAAATCATAACCATAAAAGTGTTTAAAATTGTTTATGGTATTAAAGCCATAGCCCCCTAAAACAAAATCTAAGAAATGAACGCTGTCTTCTCCAAATGTAATACCGGCTTCTGACTGGAATTTTATATTAAATATTTTATAAAAAGTTCTTGTTATTCCGGCTTCGCCTTTTAAAATTGAAAATCGATTGAATTGATTTGTATAATTACTTGAATACAAATAGGTTTGCAAATCTCCGTTAAAAAACCATCCTTTTTTTGGAAAAAATTTATTATCAAAAGAATCATATTTTAGATAACCAAATGCACTGGCATAATTACTGTTTTCGAAAATGGTGTTATTACTTTCTAGTGTTTTTGATTTAATTTTTAGGTATTTTAATTCTAATCCTGCCCCTATTAAAAATTTATGTGCAAAAATTGTCTGCACATAAGCTTGGTTGGTAAGGTCAGAGAAATCTGCATTTAAAGAGTTTATTCCATACTGAGAAAAAAGATTTCCGTCATTAAAGTCTGTCAATACATTTTTATTAAACTGATTAAATTGCGATTTAAATCCGAAACTAAAATAAAATCCATTATCTATATAATAATTAAGATTGTATCTAAAATTATCTCCAAGTCCAAAGTCTATGGCCAAAACGTCATTTCTTAAAAAAAGTTTTTTCTGAGTTAGATTAACTAAAACGGCACTTTTGTATAAATCATCATAATGCAATCCAAATTTTAAAAATGTTTTGTTCTTATTCTCAATTAGATTCAAATTAAGATCATCTCCCTCTGGTAATTCATTAATTTGGTATTTAATAGCGCTGAAATTTCCTGTTGCATCGAGCGTATTGATGCCTTTTTTTAATTGATCATAACTAATTTTATTTCCTCTTTTAAAACCAAGTTTTCCAATTACATAGGCATGGGTATAATCTTTAAGTGTATTGATAGTTATTCTCTTTATATCAAGACTATCATGGGTTATATTTAGTTTTTGTGTTTTAAAATTTACAATTTCTGAGCGCAACTTTTTTAACTCATCAAACATCTTTAAAGCTGCCTCTTCTCCTTTTTGAATAATTTCTTGACCTTTATCAAAAGAAATCACGGTGTAATCTTTAATATCAGGTTTTATATAAATATCTGTTTTTTTTATCTTTTCTTTCATGCCTTCAATCATTTGAAGATTAGATATTTGAACCAATATCTTGGTGGCTTCTTTCAAGGAATTTCTTCCTTTTAATCCGTCTTGAACATCTACACCAATAATGATATCGGCACCCATTTTTTTGACCTCATCAATTGGATAATTATTAGTTACTCCGCCATCAATCAACATTTTACCATCAATTTCTATGGGTGAAAACAATGTTGGAAATGCTGAACTTGCTAACAATGCTTGAGGCAAATATCCTTTGTTTACTATAAGTTGCTGCCCAGTTTCAATATCTGTTGCTATACATAGAAAAGGAATTGGGAGTTTATTAAAATCTCTGATGTGCCTTACAGAATGGGTTAGTTTTGTGAGTAAATTATAATTATACATCCCTTTTGAAAGCGCTATTGGAACGCCCAAACTAAATTTATTGAAAGGTAATGAAATGGCATAAAGCTCGTCGTTGCGTTTTTCATAAAAGCTTTTGGAAGATCGTGGTAGGTAATCTTTTAATAGTTGATCGAAATTTGTATCGTGAAATATGGAGTCTATTTGCATGGCACTAAATCCCGTAGCATATAATCCTCCTACTACTGCTCCCATACTTGTTCCGCCTATATAATCTATTTTTACTCCTGCTTTTTCTAGCACTTTTAAAACTCCTATATGGGCAAATCCTTTAGCTCCGCCACCGGTTAAAACTAAACCTATTTTTTTTCTTTGAAGAGTGTCTTGTGAAAAGACAGAAGATGGAAGATGGAAGATGGAAGTAATTAGTAAAAAAGTTGCGAGTTGTGAGTTTCGGGTTGCGAGTAGAAACGAAAAGATGTTTTTGAAAATTGAATTTTGCAAAAGGCAATTGCTATTTAGCCCCGACAGCAACGGAAATCCTTTTTCTTTTGTTGCCTGAGGTACTCGAAGGCAACAAAAGGAAAAGATTGTAGTGTATGGCGGGAAAATGGATTGCAAGTAGGCCTTAAACATTCGCTACAAAAATTAATTATCTATTTTATGGTAAAAGTCGGAAATTTTTTTGGCTTTTGATGCACCAACTACGTCAGAAATTTCTTTTTTGGTGGCTAATTTTAATCTTTTAACACTTTTGAAATGTTTTATTAACGTGAGCATTGTCTTTTCTCCGATTCCTGGAATGGTTTCTATGGAGGAATTTAGTGCCGATTTACTTCGTTTGTCACGATGAAATGTGATTCCGAATCGATGTGCTTCGTTTCTTAAAAACTGAATAACTTTGAGTGTTTCCGATTTTTTATCGAGATATAACGGAACTGAATCGCCGGGATAGAAAAGTTCTTCCAATCGTTTTGCTATACCGATGATGGCAATTTTTCCACGCAACCCTAAATCGTCGATGCTTTTTAAGGCTGACGAAAGTTGTCCTTTTCCTCCGTCGATGATGATTAGCTGAGGCAACGGCTGGTTTTCATCTAATAATCGTTTGTATCTTCTGTAAACGACTTCTTGCATAGAGGCAAAATCATTGGGTCCTTCAACGGTTTTTATATTGAAATGGCGGTAGTCTTTTTTGGATGGTTTTCCGTCTTTAAAAACCACACAAGCCGCTACAGGATTGGTTCCTTGAATATTAGAATTATCAAAACATTCGATATGGCGTGGTTCTACTGAAAGACGTAAATCTTTTTGCATTTGCGCCATAATTCTATTGGTGTGACGCTCTGGATCGACAATTTGAATTTGTTTTAGTTGTTCTAATCGGTAGTATTTGGCATTTCGCTCGGACAATTCTAAAATATGTTTTTTATCGCCTAATTGTGGTACTGTAATTTTTATTTTATCGCCAAAATCAAGTGGAAACGGCAAAATAATTTCTTTTGTGGTTAGATGAAATCGTTCTCTAAGTTCGACAACTGCCAACTCTAAAAGTTCTTCGTTGGTTTCGTCTAATTTCTTTTTTAATTCTAAGGTATGCGAACGAATTATGGCTCCGTGCGCAATTTGTAAAAAGTTGATGTATGCCATAGTTTCATCGGAAACAATGGAAAACACATCGATATTGGAAATTTTTGGGTTTAAAACCGTTGACCGTGATTGATAGTTTTGGAGAATTTCGATTTTTTCTTTGATTTGTTGGGCTTCTTCAAATTGCATAGTGGCAGCAAATTGTTGCATTTTGAATTTGAAATCTTTCAAACTTTCTTTGAAATTTCCTTTCAAAATTTCCCTAATAGCATCGACTTGTTTTTGATAATTCTCTACTAATTCATGACCTTCACAACCGCCTTTGCAATTGCCAATATGAAATTCTAAACACACTTTATATTTCCCTTTTTCGATATTGTTTTCGGTTAAATCGTAGTTGCACGTTCGTAATGGATACAACTCTTTTATCAAATCTAAAATGGTATTTACGGTTTTGAAATTGGTATAAGGACCAAAATATTCTGAACCGTCTTTTATCATTCTGCGTGTTGGGAAAATTCGAGAAAAAGGTTCTTTTTTGATACAAATCCAAGGATAAGTTTTGTCGTCTTTTAAATTGATGTTATAACGTGGTTGGAGTTTTTTAATCAAATTGTTTTCCAACAAAAGCGCATCTTGCTCTGACGATACTACAATGTGTTTGATGGTTTCAATTTTGCGAACCAGCACATTGGTTTTTCCATTATCATGCACTTTATTGAAATAGGAGGAAACTCGTTTTTTGAGGTTTTTGGCTTTTCCAACGTATAGAATTTTACCTTCTTTATCATAATACTGATACACTCCAGGATTATCGGGAAGCGTTTGTATTTGAAGTTCTAAAGATGGGTTGTTCATTTTAGGGTGTAGGTTGTGGGTTTGTCATTCCGCAGAAATCTCATTACATTTTGATTTATGCCAAAATTGAAAAATTAGTCACAGATTAAATGGATATTCATGGATTGTTTTTTTCTTTTTCAGCAATTTTTTGTTCTATGAATTCTTTGTGGCGTTTTATTTCTGATTTTACAAGTTCATTGGTTTGTTCATTTGAAAGATAATCTGAATAATCAAGTCTTATTATTTTAAATTCATTTGAAATAGTATATTCTTGATCATAGAAACACATTATATATTTACTAGAAAAATCAAAATTCCCTAAAATATTTTTTTTAAATCCTTCATAAATTATCTCAATTGTAAATGAATGAGAATCTAAAATTGTTTTTTTTATGTTTTCGATACTATCTATAAAAAAACCTCCTCCTCTTTCTTTGTATATTTCGGTTATAAAATTTACATTAAAATTATTATAGTATTTTGAAAAAACTCTACTTTTTACTTTATAAATATTTAAAATTTCTTTTGAAAATTTATCGATAATTATAGTAAGATTTTCTACGTTTTTCTTTGAATCTATTGATTCAATCTGTTTAAATTGCTTTAATTTATTTTCTAACAACGCGATTTCCTTATCCAAATCGTCATCTTCTTCAATATCTTCGCCTTTTGCTCCTGAAATCATTATTCCTAAGGAACGATTTAAATTTTTGGCGATATAAGTGATGAAGCTTTCAATATTTCCTGCATCAGCAAATTGTAATGCAGCAAAATAATTGGCTTTATCTTCGGTTTTTATAATTACTGGCGGAAATCCGAATTGCATTAAAATAAAATTCATTAAAATTCTTGCAGTCCTACCATTTCCGTCGTCAAATGGATGAATTCTTATGAATTTATAATGAAATTCTGCCGCTAATAGAATTGGATTTGCTTCTTTCTCTAGTGCCTTTACTTTATACCAATCCAACAACTCGGTCATTTTTGCTGGTGTTTCTTCTGGGATTGCAAAATAGAAGATTTCACCTGTCGCCGTTTGAACGTGATTAGGTGTTGTTTTGTATTTTCCTGCGCTGATTTTTCTTGGAACAATATCGCCTTTGGCATTTTTTGATTCTTTATAGGTATCTTGTAACAAAAGTGAGTGTAATTCTCTAATAAAATTTTCGGTTAATGGTCTATGCCCTTGAATCATTTCCAAAACCCAATTAATGGCTTCGTTGTGACCTGTAATTTCTAAAGTGTCTTTTAAAGGTTTTCCTTGTGCCGTAACTCCAAATAAAATCAATGCTTTGGTCTCGCCATAAGTCAACGAATTTCCTTCTAAATGGTTAGAATGGAAATTCCAATCCAAACGAAATTTTTGCATTATTCGGTCTTCTTGCTCTTTATCAATCGGACGAAGTACATCTAATTCAGCTTTGAGTTGTAATGCTTGTAAAATTTCTTCCATTTGGATTTACTTTTAAGTCAAACAAATTTAACTTTAAATTCTACACAAAGCAAATTACAATTAGCAATCTTTATAACTAACAATTATCATGTTTTATATAAAGCTATAAAAGTAATTTTGACAAAAATTACAGGTATGATTTACTGGAAAAAACTCCCAAAAGAGGAACGAAAAAATAAGATTCAACAAGCATTAAATGCCAATGTTAATTTTGCAAAAGACACTTCATTGGGTTATCCTGCATCAAAATTGGATGGAAAAGTATTTTTTGATGCTGACTTTTTGAAAGATGCGCCAGTTTTACAAACGTTTGTTGCCAATCCAAATCATATTGGATGCCATACTTTGGGCGAATCGGAAAGCGCTTTTAAAGGTACGCATGAGCTAGAAAAAGAAGTTTTGAACGTACTTGCTGTTGATGTTTTTAAAGCAAAACCTAACGAATTTGACGGTTATATTTCTCCTGGCGGAACAGAAGCTAATATTCAAGCTATTTGGATGTATCGCAATTTTTTTATGTATAAAATGGATGCAAAATTAGATGAAATTGTAATTTTGGCTTCAGAAGATACGCATTATTCCATTCCTAAAGGTGCTAATTTATTGCAATTGGAGTGGTTGAAAATTCCGGTTTCGTTTGAAAAAAGAGAAATTGACAAAACTGCTTTAGAAAATATTGTTTTAAAAGCCAAAGAAGAGGGTAAAAAATACTTCATCATTATTTCTAATATAGGAACAACTATGTTTGGTTCGGTTGACAATCCTGATGATTATATTGCCATTTTAGAAAAACATCATTTAGAATATAAACTGCATATTGACGGAGCTTATGGCGGATTTGTGTATCCGTTTAGTAATCAAGATTCTACTATAAACTTTAGTAATCCTAAAATTAGTTCGATTACTATTGACGCCCACAAAATGCTTCAATCTCCTTATGGAACAGGCGTTTTTATTTGCCGCAAAGGATTGATAGAAAATGTGTTAACTAAAGAAGCACAATATGTAGAAGGAATGGATTTAACACTTTGCGGAAGTCGCTCTGGTGCTAATGCCATTGCTGTTTGGATGATTTTGTTTACTTATGGTCCGCACAAATGGTTTGAAAAAATTAGTGTTTTGCAAATGAGAACACAATTTTTATGTAATGAATTGGATGCATTAGATATTAAATATTTCCGCGAGCCTTACATGAATATTGTTACCATTCACTCCAAATTTATACCAAGAGAAATTGCCGAAAAGTATGATTTGGTTCCTGAAACGCACAATCATGAAAATAAGTGGTATAAAATTGTACTCATGAATCATGTAGAAGTGCAACATTTGACTATTTTTATAGACGAATTGAAGTCGTCTGTTTATGTATAAAAAAGAATTAAGAAAAAAGTATAAAGATTTAAGAGCCGCTTTACCTCGAGAAACGATAGAAGAGCAAAGTTTAGCTATTGCAAATCAATTGTTATCATTAGATATTTGGGACAAAACTTACTTTCATTTGTTTCTAACTATTAAAGAGCAAAAAGAAATTGACACCGAATTTATTCTTCCTGTTTTAGCTGGAAAAGACAAAGAAATTGTAGTTTCTAAAAGTGATTTTGCTACTTTAAAAATGACGCATTACCTTCTTTCAGACAATACAAAATTCAAGAAAAACGAATACAATATTCCAGAACCTTTAGAGGGTTTGGAAGTTCCTGTAACTAAAATTGAGGTGGTTTTTGTTCCACTATTAGCTTTTGATTTAAAAGGAAATAGGGTTGGTTATGGCAAAGGATTTTACGATAAATTTTTAGCCCATTGCCAACCCGAAACTATTAAAATTGGTTTGTCTTTGTTTGAAGCAGAGAAAAATATTGATGATATTTCTGAAAATGATATTCCTTTGGATTTTTGTATTACACCAAAAAAGATATTTTCGTTTTATACCGATTAGCACTATATAATAGCGTTTTGGAGCTTGCATTCAGTGGCAACTTTTGGCACTGACCACAAAAGTATAAACAAAAAAATGTATCACCAGCGTACTTTCCTGACTTGCCATTGATGAAAACTGGTGTTAGCGGTTCGTTGTTTTATTTTTTATTCTGTTCCAAGTTAAAGCTTATATTCTATGTAATTAATAAATGATTTCCCATCGAAAAAGTATAAACCATTATCTCTAGTTCCCACCCAAAGATTTCCATTTTTATCTTCCAAAATTTCCCAAATCCAAGGATTGATTAGCCCATCTTTAAAATAGGTGAAAGTTTTACCATCGTATCGTCTAAGACCATCACTGGCACCAAACCAAAGATTTCCTTTTTTATCTTCTATAATTCGAGTGACTTCGCTTGGCAAACCATTTTTTGTTGTAAAACTTGTAAATGTATTCCCATCATACCGATAGGCTCCACCCCAATTGCTGAACCAAATATTTCCGCTTTTGTCTTGCAATTGAGGCCACCCCCAATTAAGAGCTTTAGGCTTTGGTCCGTTTTGAAACAAATCCATTGGTTTGAGATTGGTTACAGATTTTCCATCGTAACGAAACACACCTTCATTGGTTCTTCCTCCAAACCAAATGTTACCTTCATTATCTTCTAAAATGCGTTCCACCTTATCATTACTGGTCAAAAAGCCATTTGCGGCTTCATTCATTGGAAAATGTGTAAATGCTTTGCCATCGTAAATATAGACACCATCAATCGTTACAAACCATAGTTTTCCGTTTTTTGATTGTAACATATTGTATACCCAATGGGTTTGATAGTAAGGGTTCTTATTAAGTGGCAGATTTTTTGGTAAAGGAATCTGAATATTGGAAAATCTTTTTCCATCGAAAAGACAAAGTCCCACTTCTGTGCCCACCCAAATTTTACCCACTTTATCTTCCAAAATACAATAAATTTTATTACTATCTAGCCCATCTTTTATTGTAAATTGGTTAAACGATTTTCCGTCATACTTATAAAGTCCATTATCTGTTGTTCCGAACCAAAGGTTGCCTGATTTGTCCTTCATAAAACGTGAAACACTGCAATTCCCAAAGTATTTAAAACCTGTTGGAAGTTCCTTTTCTTTTGGTAAATCTTTTTTTACTGGTGTGTTGCAGGCAGTGCCCAAAAGTAGTATTATCAGGAAAGTAAATAATGGCATTTGAATGGAATATATTTTCATTGTTCAAATAGTTTTTGATGTCTTGTTTTCTATTGTCAGATTGGGTGTCGCTCTGCAATGACTGCTACCAAATGACTATATAAAAGAGCCCAACAAATTGAAGTAAATATAGCTATCGGCATTAACTATTGTAAAATTTTAAAATGGATTTGACCATTTAAAATTACAATTGGTATTAGATGGAATTGTTATCTAATGTAGTAGAAAACTCTTAATTAAACTCAATTTTTTGCAGGAGCAAATGCTTTTTTATTAAAGAAAATCAATATCCCAACTCCAACAGATATTGCAAAATCTGCTACATTAAAAATGGCATTAAAAAAAGTAAAAGTACCATCATTATTTCTAAAAGGGAACCAATTGGGCACGTTTTCAAAAGTATAAATTGGGAATTCAAACATATCTACTACTCTTCCATGAAACCAATCGCCATAATTATTCTCAGGAAAACAGGTTGCAATATGGTATCTTGTGCTTTCATCAAACATCACTCCATATAAAACAGAATCAATAATATTTCCTAAAGCTCCTGCAAAGATTAACGCAATTGCTGTAATTAAAAAAATTGATTTTTTATTTTCAACAGAATCATACAACCAATAACCAATACCGGCAACAGCCAAAATTCTGAATAAAGTTAAGAATAATTTACCATATTCACCTGGTATTTTTGTTCCCCAAGCCATCCCTTCATTTTCAATAAAAGTGATATTAAACCAACTTAGAACAGTATATGATTCACCATAAAAGAAATGAGTTTTTACATATACTTTTGAGAATTGATCTACAACTAATAGAATAAATATGATAAGTGCTGCGTGCCTAAGTTTCATTTTTTGTTTTTTGTGGTGCAAAAATAGTATTATTTTCTATAAAAAAACCTCTCTAGGAGTGTTATCAATATTTTAGTTTCTATTTTACTTGCCACAATTTTGTTCATACAATTCTACTATACGAACATAGCCATTTTTCTTTAAGTCTTGTTTGTCAATTAAATCAGCTAATTTCGGACAATCATCTTCGAAAATTTTTGAAAGCGTTTTTTTTAATTGACTAAAACAATTACCGCAAATAGTAAGGCCACCTCCATCACTTTCGTCAATGTAAATTATGTATTCATCACAATTACCGCAAATAGTAAGGCCACCTCCATCACTTTCGTCAATGTAAATTATGTATTCATCATTTGGTCTGTTTATGTAATATGTAAAACCACCTGAACTACCTGAGCCTGGAACACCCATTGTGCCTGTAGTACCTGTAGTGTATGTCCTGTATAAATTAATTTTTCCTTCCTTAACAATACTTGCCCAAGATTTTTTTTTATCGATGTTTAACTTATTACTTCCTTGATAGGCTGTAAAAATTGTAATGAATTTGATAGTTTCGTTTTTATCATTGGTGATTTCAAATCCTTTAACTGAATTTATATCTAATTTCTCTGTTTTTCCTTTTTCTTCAACTCGATACTTTAATTTAGTATCATCAGGAAATTCAGGTATTTCTATAAACCCATTTTTTAAGGAATTATCACTCATAGTAACTGTTCCTGAATAAAATTTTGCATTACAAAAAACAGGAAGTAAAAGAACTAATAAAATTAAATTTTTCATTGTATTTTAATAAAAAATAACGCACCAAATGGTACGTTATTAATTTTTTTTATCGTTGTAAATTCTTAGCCTCAATACTCATAGTAGCATGAGGTACTATTTTTAATCTTTCTTTTCCAATTAATTTTCCGGTTACTTTACAAACACCATAGGTTTTGTTTTCTACACGGAAAAGAGCATTTTTAAGGTCACGAATAAACTTTTCTTGACGAATTGCTAATTGTGAATTTGCTTCTTTGCTCATGGTTTCGCTTCCTTCTTCAAACGCTTTGAATGTTGGTGAGGTATCGTCTGTACCATTGTTTAAATCATTCATGTAAGCACTTTTGATTAATTCTAAATCTGTTTGTGCTTTTTCAATTTTTGCAAGGATAATTTCTTTGAACTCTGCTAAATCAGCATCAGAGTATCGCATCATTTCTTCAACCATCTGTATACTATTTTGAAATTAATATTTTTGTTTTTATATCATCAAACTCAATTTCTATACCATTTTCTAAATTATCAGTAAAATTTAACTCTTTGGTTAAGGTTTCGTCTTTGATATAGTTTTCGTTATTTTTTATTGCTTGTTCTAGTTCGCCATTACGTTGAATTTGAACCTTAATTTTATCGGTAACTTCAAATCCAGAATCTTTTCTTATGTTTTGAATTCTATTTACCAATTCTCTTGCAATTCCTTCTTGTTTCAATGCTGAAGAAATTGTGATGTCTAAAGCTACTGTAATTCCGTTAGAATTTGCTACCAACCAACCCGGAATATCTTGTGAAGATACCTCTACGTCTTGGGTTGTTAAAATTATACTATTTCCCGAAATAACAAGCGATAGTTCACCTTTAGCGTCAATTTCGTTAATTTGTTCTTGTGAAAATTTTTGTATCTCACTAGAAATCAATCCCATATCTTTACCAAAACGTGGTCCAAGTGCTTTAAAATTTGGCTTAATTTGTTTCACTAAAACACCAGATGCATCGTCTAAAAGTTCGATTTCTTTCACGTTTACTTCGGCTTTTATTAGGTCAGAAACTGCCTCGATTTCGGCACGTTGATTTTCGTCAAGTATAGGAATCATAACCTTTTGCAACGGTTGACGTACTTTTATCATCTCCTTTTTTCGAAGCGATAAAACTAGTGACGAAACCGTTTGTGCTTTCATCATTTTGCTCTCTAACGATTTATCAACAAAGTTTTCAACCGAAACAGGGAAATTTGCCAAGTGAACACTAGAAAAATTCTCGCTTTCAGTTGCATTAACTAAATCGGTATATAATTTATCCATAAAAAATGGCGCTATCGGAGCCGAAAGTTTAGCTACATTCAACAAACAAGTATAAAGCGTTTGATAAGCCGCAATTTTATCGGTACCGTATTCGCCTTTCCAGAATCTTCTTCTGCACAAACGAACGTACCAGTTACTTAAATTCTCTTGAACAAAATCAGATATTGCCCTTGCGGCTTTGGTTGGTTCATAATCGGCGTAAGCTTCATCAACCGTTTTTATCAAGGTATGCAATTCTGATAAAATCCAACGGTCAATTTCTGGTCTTTCGTTTAATGGAATTTCGGCTTCTGAATATTTAAAGCCGTCAATATTGGCGTATAAACTAAAGAACGAATACGTATTATATAATGTTCCGAAGAATTTTCTACGAACTTCTGCAACTCCTTCAATATCAAATTTTAAATTATCCCAAGGATTTGCATTCGAAATCATGTACCAACGAGTAGCATCTGGACCATATTCTGCCAAAGTCTTGAATGGATCAACGGCGTTTCCTAAACGTTTAGACATTTTTTGTCCGTTTTTATCTAAAACTAAACCGTTTGAAACTACATTTTTATAGGCAATTTTATCAAAAACTAAAGTTCCGATGGCGTGTAAGGTATAAAACCAACCACGCGTTTGATCTACGCCTTCTGCAATAAAATCGGCAGGAAATGCTTTATTTTCATCAATTAAATCTTTGTTTTCAAATGGATAATGCCATTGTGCATAGGGCATTGCGCCCGAATCAAACCAAACGTCAATCAAATCACTTTCGCGTTTCATTATTTTTCCTGTTGGCGAAACCAAAACGATGTTATCGACCACATTTTTGTGTAAATCAACTAAATCGTAGTTTTCTTCGCTCATATCTCCAATTTTGAATCCTTTAAAAGGATTTTCTTTTTGAAAACCAGCCACGATAGCTTTTTCAATTTCTGAATATAATTCTTCTACCGAGCCAATCAAGATTTCTTCGGTTCCGTCTTCGGTTCTCCAAATTGGCAATGGAATTCCCCAATATCTTGAACGCGATAAGTTCCAATCGTTGGCGTTTTTCAACCAATTCCCAAATCGACCTTCGCCAGTTGCTCTTGGCTTCCAGTTGATGGTTTCATTCAAATCGAACATTCTGTCTTTGATTTCGGTTACTTTAATGAACCAAGAGTCTAACGGATAATATAAAATTGGTTTGTCCGTTCTCCAACAATGTGGATAACTGTGCACATATTTTTCTACTTTGAAAGCCTTATTTTCTTCTTTTAATTGGATGGCAATTTCCACATCGGCAGAGCGTTCTGGAGCTTCACCATCGTTGTAATATTCGTTTTTTACGTATTTTCCGGAATAATTTCCTAAACCTTGAATGAATTTACCTTGCAAATCAACCAAAGGAACAGGGTTTTCGTTTTCATCAAAAATTAACATTGGTGGAACTTCTGGCGTTGCTTCTTTGGCAACTTTAGCATCATCTGCACCAAAAGTTGGCGCTGTATGAACGATTCCAGTTCCATCTTCTGTAGTAACAAAATCGCCAGAAATTACTCTAAAAGCATTTTCAGGATTTTGATAGGGTAAAGCCAATGGCATCAATTGATTGTAACGAATTCCAACTAAATCAGCACCTTTGAATTCTGCCAAGATTTGGAATGGAATATTTTTATCGCCTTCTTTGAAATTTTCGAAATCAGATGGTTCAAGAGATGCAAAAAACCCTTTTCCAAACTGTTTTCCGACAAGGTTTTTGGCTAAAATTACTTTAACAGGACGATACGTGTATTGGTTGAAAGTTTCCACCAGAACATAATCTATTTTTGGACCAACTGTCAAAGCTGTATTTGATGGTAAAGTCCATGGAGTTGTAGTCCAAGCCAAAATGTGAACATCGCCAAAACCTTGTAAAAAACTTGGTAACGTTTCTGTTTTTGCTAGAAATTGCGCTACAACTGTTGTATCGGTAACATCTCTATAACTTCCAGGTTGGTTCACTTCGTGTGAAGACAAACCTGTTCCAGCTTTTGGAGAATAGGGTTGGATGGTGTAGCCTTTGTATAATAAATCTTTGTTGTAAATTTGTTTCAATAACCACCAAACGGTTTCCATATATTTGGATTTGTAAGTCACGTATGGATCTTCCATATCTACCCAATAACCCATTTTTTCGGTCAAATCGTTCCATACGTCGGTATAACGCATCACGGTTCTTTTACACGCTTCGTTATATTCTTCTACCGAAATGGTTTTTCCTATGTCTTCTTTGGTGATTCCTAATTCTTTTTCAGTTCCCAATTCAACAGGCAAACCGTGAGTATCCCAGCCTGCTTTGCGTTTTACTTGATAACCTTTTTGAGTTTTATAGCGACAAAAAATATCTTTAATAGCTCGAGCCATCACGTGGTGAATTCCTGGTAATCCGTTTGCCGAAGGTGGTCCTTCAAAAAACACATAAGGAGTTGCTCCTTCACGAGAAGTTACACTTTGTTCAAAAACGTTATTTTTCTTCCAAAAATCAAGAACTTCTGACGCTACTGTTGGCAAGTCAAGTCCTTTGTATTCAGTAAAATTTGCACTCATTTTGTAGTAATCTTAAATCAGTTTGCGAAAGTAAGAAAATTTACAAATAGAACGTTGTTAAAAGAAAATTAATAATCTACAATTTATACAGCAGAATAAAATTGAAGTTGTTTAAACTTTTTTGATTGAAGCGAAAAATTTCGGTTTTTGTATCAGATTTTAGCTTTTTTTCATTGCATAGTTGTGCTAAGGAATTAAAAAAAGATGAAATATGGGATAAAAATACAATTTTGCAGCCAATTGAAAAAAGTTAAAACAACTTCATTAATAAAAAACAAATTTAATTTGTAGAAAATAAATTAATTTAACTATATTTGAAATGATAATATTTAACATTATATTGATTAGTTTTAATGAGCAAAATAATTGCAATAACCAATCAAAAAGGAGGTGTTGGAAAAACAACAACTTCTATTAATCTAGCTGCTTCACTAGGGATACTCGAAAAAAAAACTTTATTAATTGATGCCGATCCGCAAGGAAATACAACTGCTTCTTTAATTTCAAGTACTAGATCGTTTATTTTTGAAACTATTGATTTGTTTAATTATTCTAAAGTTGAATCGATAGAATTTTTAGACACCGATTCACCCAATTTAAAATTATTACCAACAAGTATAAATTTAATTAATTTAGAATTTACAGGAAAAAATTTATACGGAAGTAATTTTGAATTAAGAAAAAACATTGAAATAATAAAAAAGCAATTTGATTATATTATTATTGATTGTGGTCCTTCTTTAAATTTTATTACTACCAGTTTTTTGTGTTGTGCCGATTCATTAATTATTCCTATACAGTGCGAATTTTATGCACTAAACGGACTGCATAAACTTTTTAGTGTTATCAAAACAATTATTGGTAGTTATAACCCAAAATTAGAGATTGAAGGGATATTGATAACGATGTATGATAAAAGATTAATATTTTCAAGACTAATAATTGATGAAATAAATAAACATTTTGAAACACTTGTATTTAAAACTATTATCGATAGAAATGTTAAAATAAGTGAATCTCAAAGTCATAGTAAAGCAATTATAAACTATGATGCCACTTGTTTAGGTGCAATAAAATATTTATCTTTAGCAAATGAGATTATCGAAAAAAATTTAGATATGAATAAATTTAAACTAGGTAAAGGTATAGAACAAATTATAGATGATAACAACAAAAACGATGACTTGAATTCGATTTTTGAAAAGTTGCCCATCAATAAATCTGCAAATTTATATGATAAATATTCACAAAATTTTGACAAGCTTATAGGTTTAAGTAAACAAGACGTTGTGTATGTTTTTGGTGACTCCTTTAATGATTTGCATAGTAATTCTTGGATGTTTAGACTACCTGAAAATGGTATATTAAAGAAAAAATTTTTATATCTATCCTTTGAAAACAATAAAGTGGTTGCTTTTAATACAACCTACTTTAGAAAAAATGATGCGGAATAATACCTTTAAAAAAGTAAGTTGTTAAAAAAATTACTTATAAAAATCAAATCCATTTTTTAATTTACTTGCTATGGAAAGAATTCCAAATATTACTGGACTACGCTTTTTTTTAGCAGTTTTAGTAATGATTTTCCATATTTCTGAATTTTGTAGCAAGCACGACATTCCATTTTATAATTCATTACCGCTCTTTCATAAAGGATATGAAGCGGTTTGTGTATTTTTTTCTTTAAGTGGATTTTTAATAATTCGGCAACTTTATCTAGAAAAAGAAACAACGAACACCATTTCATTAAAAAACTTTTATTTTAAAAGAGCTTTACGAATTTTTCCGCTTTACTTTTTGATTTTAATTTTTGGCTTAACTTATTACAATTATATTCTTCCAAAATTTGGTTACATCGGCGGATTTAATACCAATTATAGTTTATATGAGGGATTACTACTTTCTATATTCTTTATGCCAAATGTTTTTGCTGCCCTATACAATCCGGGTGGAATTATAGAAATTCTCTGGTCTATTGGTGTTGAAGAACAATTTTATTTGTTTATTGCTCCAGTATTATTGTTTCTACCAGTAAGAAAAATAATTTGCTTTTTATTGGTTTCTACCTTTATATTTTTTGTGCTATATTTTGCTATAGAAGGTAATATTTTATATAAATATACTATGTTGTTTTTTTATTTTACTTCTAGTGGCATTATTTCAATTCTACTATTAAAAAAACCACAACTGTTTAATAATAAAATTGTTGTTTATATTTCTTTAATTAGTTTTATCCTCTATTTTACAACTAATTTTTTTGAAAATTTATTTTCATTTAGCAGCTATAATCTATTTAGTATGTTGCTGTTTTGTTTTGTAATTGGAGTATTGAGCAAAAAAACTTATTTTATTTTAAATCATCGTATTATTACATATTTGGGCAAAATTTCTTATGGAATTTATGTTTACCATGCAATTGTTATTCAATTGATAGGATTAATTTATATCAAAAAATTTTCCCATATTGGTCTCAATAATTATCTTATAATTGTGGTTTATAATGGTGTTGTGTTAATAACAACTATTTGTATTTCGCACTTTTCTTATCACTATTTTGAGAAGTTTTTTATTAATTTCAATAGAAATAAATCTGTATCAAGAAAAAACTTCCTTTAAAACGTCTAAAGATTTTGGTTTTTTAAATCCATCGAGGTGAATGGAATAATAATCCAATAAGATTTTAAGAAGAATCTGACGTTCAATTCCAGCGAAAACTTTTTGGTCGGAATCAAATTTTAGATTGATTAGTTTTTTGAAAAGAAATGTTTCATGTTCGTTAAGGCAATTAGTGCCTTGAAAAGGAGAAAAAACTCCATCTACCATTTCAAAGAAATTAAAATCCTTTTCGGAATTATCTGGATAAAATCCTAAAAATTTTGTGGTTTCTAATAGTAGAATTAGATGAAAATTAGAAGTTTCTTCGTTAGTGTCTAACCAAATTAAAGCTGTTTCAAGAAAGGTAAATAAATTTTCATTTTTTTCTTCTTCGTGTATGCTATGATGTAACATCTCTGACAAGAAAATGACAATAGTGCTTTTTACAATATTGGTATTTATAGATTGATATGCTGTGGCTAGTTTTATTTCTTTAAAATGCTCTAAAGTACCTTTATTCTTATGATTGGCTTCAATTTCAAGTAGGGTTAATGGTTGAAAGTAAGCAATTTTTGGATTGGTTTTTTTTCCAGAATAGGCACTTTGAACGAAGTAACTTTTTAAACCATCGCTTAGTGTAAAACATTTAACTATCAAGCTTTTTTCTTGATATTTTATAGATGAAAGAACGATTGCTTTGGTTTTAACCAACATTGGAATTTGGGATTTTCGTATTGGAATTTATCTAACTATCATTACTTTTTTAACGATTGTATCTACTCCATCATCTGCAGAAACTAAAATCATATATACCCCAGAAGCAACTTTATATTTTCCGAAAGCTGTGGTATCCCATTCTATTGTACCTCCTTCTGAGGTGGTTTCAAAAACTAAATTTCCTTCTATATCGGTGATTTTAACAACTGCTTTATTAGTTAAACCCGATATTTTAACTGTTCCTGAAAAACCTGGCCTCACAGGATTAGGATAAGCATATACATTACTTAAATCATCACTAGGTTTTGTGGCTGTTCCTTTAAATGAAACCAGTCCTTTATCTGTTGCAAAAAAGACTTCTCCTGTAAAACTATCTATTTCAATATCGTTTACATTATTACTCGGTAATGGCGAATTTTCTTTTGTGAATTTATAAATTGTTTCTTGTCCATTTGGTGAAACTAAATATACTCCAGATTCGGCAATTGAAATCCATTTTCTATTGGCACCATCAACCGCAATATCTAAAATAAATTGCTCATAAAACAATTCTTGTGCCAAATCATCTTCTAAAATAATAATTGGTTTTGATTCGATTTCTGTTTCTGAAATAAAGGAATCAGCCGAAGGAATGTATCTTAATCCTCTTGCTGTTCCTATCCAAACTTGATTTTTATTGTCAATTGCAACTGCTCTAACATCATTTATGGGTAAATTTCCATCGGTTCCTGTTCTTATTTTAATATATTTATTGGCATAATTTTCATTAAATGCAATTAATCCGTTTCCTCTGTAAGACGGCACCCATTTGGTGTTGTTTTTATCTATCGCTAATTTGGAATATCTTTCTTCAGTTACTGATGCTAATTGATTTTGCCAATCACTAGCCGATATCCAAGTTCCATCGCTTTTCAATGCTTTTAGTCCTTTAAAAACCAATGAATTTGACAACCAAAGATTGCCTTTACTATCAAATGTACCTCCATTAATTCTAACTGAAATGTATGATGGTGCGATTAGCTGCTGGTTCTCAGGACCGTTTGGTGGCGCACTATTTTGATTGTAAAAAGTGATTATATCATCTTTTATTTTAAGTAAACCATTATGAAAAGAACACACATAAACTTCATTTTCATTTTTCGGATTGGTTATAATATCTGACAAGGAGGTTGCGCCAAATAATTCACTAAATGGAATTTTGCTCCAACCTGTTTGTCTTGAATATTTGCTTATTCCTTCTTCAAGTAACGTTGGATCGTAGGTTAGTGAGTAGCCACCGTAGGTTGCCCAAAGCGTTGTTGATGTTTGTTTTAATCTAAAAATAGTGTTCCTGTCTGGTCCGTCGGGCTTAATTACTTGAAAAGTTGTTGGTGTAGATAAAGAAGATACTAGCAAACCTTTTTCGTTAGTTCCGATATATATTTGATTATCAATAACTGTTGCGCAGCTAAAAGAAACTGGAGCTAACGTATACTGATTACTATTAATAGTTACTGTTTGTTGCAAAGCAGTATTGAAAATATTAATGTAGTTTTGATTTGTAACAATTAATAAATCTTCACTAGTTCTTATGTCTAACCCACTTTGATTCATAATAAAAAATTCTTCAAAGAAAGTTCCGTTATGCTTGTAGAGTCTGCCGTTGGTATTCATTCCAACAAGTTTGTTTTGAAGGGTTGTAATTCCGTTCCAATAGCCTCCATCAAATAGTTGCCATTGATTATAATCTACCAAATTAGGATTTGAAAGAGCTGCTTTTTTCATTCCATGAATGTCTGTTACGGCAAAAATTTCTCCGTTAAAAATTGTTGTTTGATACACTTTTACTTGTTGCCCATTATTTCCGATATAATAAGTATCTCCAAATTCCATAGAGGTTAAATCAAAAACTGAAATTCCATAGTCAGTTGATATATATACTTTACCATTGAATTCTAGGAAGTGATTGATTTTTTTAAGAAAAGGAGAAACAGGTACCTCAACTACTATTCCGTTTTTGTAAACTATTTTACCATCAGAATTCATTATTAAAAGCAATCCGTTTTGGTTTCCAACAAGTGTTTTATTAAAACTTTCGCTGTGATGTATTGCTGTGATTGTTTCTGCCTTGAGTCCGTCTATTGACGTTGTTGTAGATAAATCGTTTGTAGATAAATTCTTAGAAAAAACAGCCATCTCTGAGGAGGCGTAAATTTTATCTTGACCTTTACTTATATCTGTTATTTTATTGTAAGAAAAATAACCTTGCCATTGCGGATTAGTTTGAGCAAAGCTATTAGCAAATAGTATTAAAGGTACTATGTGGAGAATTCTCTTTATCATTTGGTAAATTGCAATTTATAAATACAAATATACTATAAACGCATTTAATTGTAATTTCATATATGTAAAATTTGATTTGTTAGCGGTCATATATGGTATCGCCTTTTTATTTATAGGTGTTTGCTTGCGCAAACTTGTTGTTAA
>JFJP01012129.1_pt1 | contig 45933 bp, 45 predicted proteins | sample 431651 | NCBI WGS metagenome assembly JFJP01 (sample SAMN02602958, study PRJNA72255) | Microbial mat metagenome, whole genome shotgun sequencing project. | biome: fresh water; feature: sink hole; material: water; isolation source: purple microbial (photo- and chemosynthetic) mats found in...
GCGGCGTGGCAATCCTCTTTTGACCAGCAATTCCCGTAAAACAGGAGATTGCTTCGGCACAAACCGCCTCGCAACACTTGCACCGTACGCAAGTGCAGGTGTGACATTTGTACGGTAGAGAATAAAGGAAAAAATGAGCAAGAATCGGGTCGCGTACGGACTGACTGGAAAATACAATCTCCAGCATAAAAGGAGATAAAGATGACATCCATTCTTCCAAACATTCCGAACGACCCGGCTGAACTTTCACAACATTATCAACTCATTGAAAAGGCCATTGAGTATATCGAGGCCAATGTTCAACATCAGCCCGAACTGGATGAGATCGCATCCGCCGTCGGCTTGAGCGGGTACCACTTCCAGCGCCTGTTCACCCGCTGGGCAGGCATCAGCCCCAAGCGCTTCATCCAGTTCCTGACCAGGGAACATGCCAAGGAGCTGTTGGCCCGCTCTGAAAACCTGCTGGATACAACCCACCAGGTTGGGCTTTCCAGCCTGGGGCGCCTGCACGACCTCTTCGTCAACACCGAAGCGGTCACACCCGGCGAATTCAAGTCACAGGGCGCGGGGCTCACCATCCGCTATGGGGTGCATTTCACACCCTTCGGGAAATGCCTGATCGCGGTCACCACGCGCGGCATCTGCCATTTGAGTTTTGTGCAAAACAGCGAAGGCAGGTCAGTCGACCAACTGGCTGCCGGCTGGGAACAGGCCGAGATGATCGAAGACTACCACGCCACCGCCCCGCTTGCCGCCCGCATCTTTGCCGCGCCGAACCCCGACCCGGCTTTCGAGCGTGCTGGTCCACCCCTCGGCCTGCACCTGCGCGGCACGAACTTCCAGATCAAGGTTTGGGAGGCGCTGCTCAACATCCCGCTTGGCACGGTGACCACCTACCAGCAGATCGCGGTACAGATCGGCAGCCCGCTTGCAGTGCGCGCGGTTGGCACGGCGGTGGGACACAACCCGGTCGCAGTCCTGGTTCCATGCCACCGGGTCATTCGCAAGGCTGGCGAATTTGGGAACTATCGCTATGGTGCGGCCAGGAAGAAGGCACTGCTGGCAAAGGAATACATCACCACAGGCGGCGCGCAAGCAGCCTGAGCATGATCGTGAAATCGCGCCGGGCAAAATCTGAACGCCCGCGCAAGTACATATAAAAGGAAAATAATGAAATCAAAAGTTTGGCTGGCGTTACTCGCTTTATACATCGTCTGGGGATCGACCTATCTGGGGATCAAGTTTACGATCGAGACCATTCCGCCGTTCCTGCAAGCGGGAATTCGGTTTTTGATCTCAGGCTTTATCCTGGTGAGCTGGCAGAGGCTCGCCGGAAAAGACTTACCTACACGCAAGCAATGGAGATCCACTGCGATCATTGGCGCCCTATTGTTACTGGGCGGCAACGGACTGGTTTCCTGGGCAGAGCAATTCATCCCTTCGGGAATTGCCGCGCTGGTCATTGCTTCCAGCCCCATGTTCCTGGTCATCGGTGAGGCGGTCCGCCCCAACGGTGTCAAACCAAACTGGCAGGGGGTCGTCGGGTTGTTGATCGGTTTCGTGGGCATCTTCATTCTGATCGGTCCCGCTGAAATTTCCGGGAATGCCTCAAAGCTCGATCCCTTCGGCGTGGCGGCACTGCTCTTTGCCTGTCTGTTCTGGGCAACCGGCTCCATGGTCAGCAAGTCGGTTGACCTGCCCAAATCATCCCTGATGAACACAGGCGCGCAAATGCTGATGGGCGGCGCGGCTCTGGTTGTTGTTTCGTTGGTGACGGGTGAGGTGAACGGCTGGGACGTGAGCGCCGTTTCATCCCGCTCTTTATACGGGTTGTTGTATCTTATTCTTGTGGGTTCACTGATCGGGTTTGCATCGTATGGCTGGCTGCTGCAAAACGCACCCATCTCGCTGGTTTCGACGTACGCCTACGTCAACCCGATCGTTGCCGTTTTTCTTGGGACCTGGTTTGCGAATGAGGCACTCGAGCCGCGCATCTGGCTGGCGGCGGGCATCATTGTCGGGTCGGTGATATTCATTAACAGTACCAGGCCGCGGGTCAGGTATGAAGCGAAGGAGGTTTTAGTGGAGAATACCCGGTAGGTTATGACCAGTGGTCAATTGTCGTATATCAAAAATCATTTAAAAAGGAGAAATAAAATGGACGGAAAAGATCTGGTAAAACGTGTCAAGGAAGATAATGTCAAGTTCATCTCGCTGCAGTTCACAGACGTGATGGGCGCAGTAAAAAGCGTGGATATGCCCGTGCGCAACCTGCAGGGCGTGCTGGATGACGGCGCCTGGTTCGACGGCTCCTCGGTGGAAGGCTTTGCCCGCATTCAGGAAAGTGATATGCGCCTGATCATTGATCCCACCACCTACGCAGTCTTGCCGTGGTCTTCCGCAGAATCCAAACGTGCCCGCGTCTTCTGTGATATTTACACCCCGAGCGACGAGCCATTTGAAGGTGACCCGCGCGGCGCCTTGAAGCGCATCCTTAAGAAAATTGCCGAACGCGGCTGGATGTTGAACATTGGACCCGAACCTGAATTCTTCCTGTTCAAGGCTTCGGATGGTACTGGCGTTCATCCTGTCCCCCACGATACAGGCGGTTACTTTGATTTCTCGTCCTTTGACGAAGCGGTTGTCGTGCGCACTGCCCTGATGGAAGCGCTCGATGCCATGGGGTTGGATGTGGAAGTGGGCCACCATGAAGTTGCATTGGGACAACACGAAATTGACTTCCGCTTTGCCGATGCACTCAAAGCCGCCGACAATGTCCTGACCCTCAAGTACACCGTGAAAGCCATTGCCGCACAGCACGGGCTGGTCGCTTCCTTCATGCCCAAGCCGGTCTATGGCATTAACGGCTCAGGCATGCACTGCCATCAATCGCTCTTCGATATCAAGACCGGCGCCAACCTGTTCTTCGATCCGAAGGACGCCGCCCACCTTTCACCGCTGGCGTATTCATTCATTGCGGGACAGCTGGAGCACGCCCGTGCCCTGGCCGGTGTGGTTGCCCCAACCGTGAATTCGTACAAGCGCCTGGTGCCCGGTTATGAAGCACCCGTCTACATCGGTTGGGCACAACAGAACCGCTCGGCCTTGATCCGCATTCCGCGCTATACCGAAGGACGCGACAAGGCAGTACGCGCTGAACTGCGCTTCCCTGACCCATCCTCCAACCCATACCTGGCATTCACCGCCATGCTCGCCGCCGCTCTGGACGGCATCGACCGGAAACTGGCAGCGCCCAAGCCGCTCAACAACATCAACCTGTACCACCTCGACAAGGCAGAACGCACCCAGATGGGCATCACTGAACTGCCCGGCTCGCTGGCAGAAGCCTTGGGCGAATTGGAAAAGGATGAAGTATTGAAGTCTGCACTCGGCGGCTACCTGTATGAAGCCTACATGCGCGCGAAGCTGGAAGAATGGGACGAGTTCCGCCTGCGCGTAACAGATTACGAGATCGAGAAGTATTTGGAAACAACGTAATATTTGAAGAGCAGGAAAAAGTTTTAAAGAAAAAAGACCCAAAAGGTTGTTCAAGCCTTTTGGGTCTTTTGCTTTTTTGTTGACCGCAATTTGTGACCGTGGGTATTATATCCAGATAAGTTCCTTCCAATTCCCTTCGCAAATGTCATTGCGAGGAGCGCTTTGGTTCTTCGCGACGAAGCAATCCCCGCATGACAGGTATCTTCATGCCAGTGGGACAAGATTTCTCGCTTACGCTCGAAATGACAAAGGACAAAGTGCTCGAAGCACGCAAGTGCTGGTGAGACATCACGGGAAGTTAATTATTTACAAACCCTTAGTGTTTCAATGTCCCCTGTGCCAATTCCATGATCTCCTGCTTTGATTCATAGATGCGCACCAGTTTCCCGTCCTGCATTTGCAGGACGCGGTCTACGAACTGACACATGCGCAGATCGTGGGTGACCATGATGCCTGCTCGGTCGTTCTCATGGATCAGATGCGCGAATGTTTCCACCACCTGAAAGGCGCGCTCGGTATCCAGCGAGGCGGTTGGTTCATCAGCCAGCACAACCGCAGGATTGTGGATCAGCGCGCGGGCAATGGCAACCCGCTGCTGCTGTCCACCGGACATTTGGGCGGGCAGGCTGTGCAGGCGTTCCGCCAGGCCCAGCCGCGCCAGCAGCTCATCAGAGCGCACGCGGCCGGCGCGGTCACGTTTATTATTAAGCCTGAGCATGAATTCCACATTCTCACGGGCAGTGAGATATGGGATCAGGTTATTGGATTGAAAGGTAAAACCGATCTTCTCGCGGCGCAGTTTGACACGCTGTTTTTCGTTCATCTGCGCCAGATCCTGCCCGTCGATCAATACCTGTCCACTGCTGGGCGTGAGCAGGGCGGCAAGGATGGAAAGCATGGTGGTCTTGCCTGAACCGCTGGGTCCCACCAATGCCACAAACTCACCGGACTTGACTTGAAACGAAACCCCGTCCACCGCGTTGATGGTTGCCCCATCCAACGAAAATGTCTTGACCAGATCACGAACTTCCAAAGCAACTGAATTCATAAATATTTTCCCTTATCCCAAACGCAAGGCTTTCAACGGCTCGATACGGACAGCATAAATGATCGAGACCATGCCGCCCAGCGGACCAATGAACAAAAGCAGCAAAATAGCAGCCAACGACCAGGCTCCGTTGAATGCCAACGGAATGGCGGCGGGCAGAACCAGCGAGAATAGATAATTCAAACCTGAACCAATGCCGACCCCAATGCCGGTCACGATGATGATCTGGATCACTGCCGAAAGCCCAACAACCGCGTTCGAGGAGCCGATCGCCTTTAATACACCGATCTGCGGCACCTTTTGCAGGATCTGAATTTGGAAGAAACCGCCGATCACCAAAATACCGATCAACAAGGTGAAAACGCCCTGTGTCTGCACAGTGCCCTGCTGCGCGGTATACCCAGGAATGTTATTGATCGTGGTCTCAATATCAGCCACTTCAATATTGGCAACCTCATTTTGCAGGCGGAGCCTCACTTCCTCGACCCGCGCCGGGTCGCTCAACTTGACCGCAATAATATTCGGGTTGGGGGTATCACTATTCAGATCCGACTCGGACTGGGGGCGCACCAGTTCCCAGGTCGCGGCAGGCAGAAAGAGCGTTGGCTGAAAGGAATAAGCCTGTTCATCCACCAGCCCGACGATCTTCAAGGTATAAAACTCATCCTTCGTGCCCTGGGTCGAGCGGATCTCGATCTCATCCCCGATCTTCAGGTCGGTGCGTTCAGCCACGCTGCCATCCATCACGGTTTCACGCGCCTCTCCACCGCGAAAATAACGTCCTTCCAACAGCGGAGGCATTCCGGGGCGTTCGGCCTCCACACCAAGTATGGATACCTTGAGCGGTTCCGCCAGGGAAACGATCTGGGAATTGGAAGTATGGATGGGACCTGCATCCTCCACGCCTTCCACCCGGCGAATTGATTTGACCGTGTTGGTCTCCAGGCGGCTTGAATTAATGCTGTAGTCCGATTTTTCAAGGAACACAACCAGCTGTGCATCCAGGTTTGCCACGTATTGGCGGTTGGCATTTGAAAGCCCTTCACCCAGCGCGGCGATAAAAAGTACCAGAACGGTGATAAGCGCAATAACCAGGGCTACCAGAAAAAAGCGGCCTTTGTTACGCATCACTTCTTTTATTGCAAGATAAGTGGCAAGGAAAAAACTTCTCATAATGATCACATCCCTAAATAATTAAACAACCGGTTTGGCGTCATACGGCTTGTCCCAATCGGAACCCATAATGCCGTGCAAAATTAGATCCACAGGAGGATGGTCGGCGATATCCTCGTAATAATATGGAAGGCGGATGCGCCCGTCCGTGCCGACGATGAAGGTGCCGGACATTTGATACGCATCCTGCCCGGCGGGCGGCAGTTCGGGTTTGTACCCTTTTGTACGCGCCAATCTGCGGTTAGAAATCCAGATATTGGGCGAGAACAAGGTCTGCCAAAAATTTCCCTGGTACAACCCATAGGCCTGATACGCGCTGCGGTCGGGGTCTGCGAGACAAATGGCGCTGGGAGCGCGCAGGTCACAAAACTGTTTAGCTGATTCTGCAGAGGCGTGGGAAATGATCGCAAGACGCAGCCCCCTCTCGGTCAGGGACTGGTGCGCATCGATCAGCTGATCCATCATCTCCTTGCATTGCGGACATCCGAAATGGCGGGTGAAGGCAAGCACCAGCACTTTATCCTGCCAAAGTGTGGAAAGCTGGACGGGGCTGCCGTCAGCGCCAAGCAATTTCACATCGGGAGCCGGGTCATTGAATTTAAGTTGTTTTTGCTGTGTCATGGCCAAATTCCTTTTTTATTTCGATCGATCTTGATAAAAGGAGTATATCAGATTGCACAGGTTTTGTACAGGTTTTTACATATCAACATAAAGGATAGGAATTTATTAACCCATCCGGCTTATAATCAAATCAAACACAGGAAAAATCAATCCGGCACGCAGGAAAAAACATTACAGGAAGGTAAATTTCATGGAAGCGCAAAAATATCTTATCGTGATCAACGATGCCCCGTACGGCAATGAGCGTCCATATAACGCCTTGCGGTTGGCAATGAATTTGACAAAACGGGAAGGTGTGGAAGTAAAGCTATTCCTAACCGCCGATGGCATCTTCTGCGCGCGCAAAGGACAAAAAACGCCCGATGGATATTACAACATCGAACGCATGATCAAGTCCATGACCAGGCGAGGCAAAGTCGCAACCTGAGGGTCATGTTCTGAAGCCCGCGGGTTCGGGCTTGAAGATTTCACAGAAGGTGTAGCCTTGGGCAACATGGACCTGCTTGGCGATTGGACGATGGAAGCAGATAAAGTGATCGTTTACTAAGGGTTAGTAAAAATATAATTCTTCTCACCTGCCAACGAACGATGTCATTGCGTTAATTTAATTAAATACAGATCTTAAAGGGATGCAGGGGGTGAGGTGTCGTGCTTGACCGACAACATGGTGAGATCATCCCCCAATGGAACAGTTTCAATAAATTCATTCAAGCGATGTTCCACCAAAACCAGAACTTCATCGGCGGGTTCCACCAAAACCAGAACTTCATCGGCGGTGTGATCTTGAATGGCAGCCAGCGCATCCATCAAACGCACATCGCCAAATAGCTCCCCTGAGGGCGAGAATGCTTCGGTTAGGCCGTCGGTATAAAGCAGAAGCGTATCTCCACTGGCAAGTGAGATCGTGCGTTGCTGCATCTTCGGCTGTTCAATAACACCCAGCGCAATGGCGGTCCGGGTGAGTTTTTCAACCTGCCCCCCAGCCTTCACCCAAAACGGCGGATTATGCCCCGCGTTCACAAAAGTAAATTCGCCGCTGCCGGTATCCAGGACACCATAGACCGCTGTCACAAACATACCCTGGCGCGTATCCGGTAAAAGCTGGTCATTCACCCGGCGCAACACGTCCAATGGAGAATCCTGCTCGATGACCGCCGCCCGCACCAGGGTACGCGTGAGCGCCATGAATAGAGCAGCGGGCATACCCTTATCGGCCACGTCTGCAATGAAAATGCCAAGTTTGTCATTCGGCAATTCGATCACGTCATAAAAATCACCGCCCACCTGCCTGGCGGTTCGCCAACGCGCCGCAAACTGCCACGACTCACGAGTCGGCAAAAATTGCGGGATGAAAGTCTGCTGGATCTGGCGCGCCAACTGCACCTCGGTTTCAAGGCGTTCGCGAATCACCATCTCCTGTTGTAAAAGGTCGTTCTGTATCGCCAATGCAGCCTGCTGGGCAATGCCGTTGATGATCTCGATGCGGCGCGCGCGGAAGCGGCGTCCATTCTCAGCCTCTTCGATCAACATCACGCCAAACATATCCTGTTTGATCGAAATGGGGACCGCCATCAACAGGCGGTCGGCACTCGCCACATCCGCTTCGCCCGCCGTCTCAGGCTGAAGCGACAACCAGGTGATGGGTTCAGCCCCGGGTTGCAGCGCCTGCATGATCGTTGTGCCTTGTTCGCGCGCGAACTCAAGCAAGGGGAAATCCCCGGGCATGAATTCCCTTTCCGTCATCACAAGTTCTTCATCCTCTGAAAAACCATATTCGTGTGATGTGATGAAAGATCCGCGTTCAGCATCCCAGCGAATCAATGCCACACGCTGGACTCCAACGAGGATCGGCATGATGCGCGTAATGGATGCAAGGATCTCATCCAGGTCGTTCAAACTCACCACAGCCTGCGCCACTTGCAGCAAGGCGGCAGATGCGTAGGCCTGTTCCTGGGCGGCATCATACAGGCGGGCATTCTCAATTGCCACCGAGGCATAACTTGCGAAAGTGGTGGTGATGGCCTGCGCTTCGTGACCGTAACGCCCAGATGTATGATGGGCAAGGGTCAACACGCCCAGCGGACGGTCCCCCACTCGCAGCGGCGCGGCGATCGACGAATAATTTTCCTTATAGCCGGCTGTCAAACCAGAAGGCCAGATCGGCTGATCGGGGCGGCGGATCATGGGGGCATCCGACATTAAGGCTTCCGCCATGGCGTATGCCGCATCCGGGTTGGCAATACAAACGCTCTCAAGCCGGCCGGCATCCACGCCATGCACCGCGGAAAGGCACAATTCATCATCCTGCAAAAGCCAGATGGCGGAAATATCGATCGGCAGGTTGCGATCCAGTTCCGAGAGGATCTTCTCCAACACTTCATCCACGCCCACATTGTCCGAGACCAGACCAGCCACATCACGCAGGCTGTCCGATACCTGCCGGCGCCATTGCTCCGAACGGTACAGATCTGCATTACGGATGGCGGCAGCCATGGTATCGGCCACGGCTTCGAACATCATTTGATCCTCTTCGGTAAAGGCATTCAACTGGTCAGATTGGATATCCAGCAGGCCGACCACTTTATCGTCAAAGATCAGCGGCACGCACAATTCAGAGTGTGTATTCTTTGGCGGCAGAGGCGAAGGGATGTAGCGGTCATCGGCTGTGACATCATTAACCAGAATGGTCCTGCCCAGCCGGGCCGCCCACACCATAAGTCCCTTGGGATTATCCAGGCTGATGGTATAGCCTTCCAGTTTTTTACTGCGTTTTCCGCTGCCCGCTTCATATGCAATGATCCTGCGGTTCGGGTGTACAGTAAACAAAGAAACATGCGGATACCCGAATTTTTCATGAATGAGGAATGCCGCATTCTGCATGATGGTGGAGAGATTAAGCGTCGAAGAGACACTCTTGCTCACCTCCGAAACCAGCATCACCTGGTTTGCACGGCGGCGCAGCCCGTTGTACAGGCGCGCGCCCTCCACCGCCTGGGCAATGTTATCTGCCAGCGCATTGAGGATCAGCAGGTCATTCGGATGAAAGGCATGAGCCTGGTTGCTTTGCACATCCAGCACGCCGAGCACGCGGTCTTCGATCTTTAACGGAATGACCACTTCCGATTTTGTTTCAGGCAGGCTGTCAATAAAGCGATAGCGCGCGTCCGCGCGGACGTCATCGCAGACGATCTGTCGTCCATACAGGGCGGCTTCACCGATCAACCCCTGTCCAAATTCCACTTCAAGCGCAATGGAGGCTTTCCTTCTCCCTTTGCGCGGCGCAACTGCACTGGAGCGAAAGCGAAATACCTTGGTATCGGATTCCAGAGTGAAGATGGCAACATAATAATAATTGAAGGTGATTTGGATCAGTTTTGTAACGCGTTTGGATAATTCATTCAGGTCAAGGACATTGGCAATTTGTGCGCTGACCTCACGCACCAGGTTGATCTGCCTGAGGCGGAATTGTTCCACCTCGGCGCGATGTGAAGCAAACAGACTGACCGCCACGATCTGTCCTATGCCCTGCAGCAGGTTCAACTCTTCAGCCGAAAAAGTGGAACGCTTGGGACGGGTGATCTGAATCGCCCCCAGGGTAATCCCATGGTCGTGGAGCGGGAGTGCGGCAAAGGTCTGATGTGAAGCGCTGTCCTGGGCTTTTTTAAGGGCGCTGTTCCTTGTCCCCTTTCCAGCCTCTACAACAAGTTTCCCCTCTTTAATGGCAATTTTCATTCCAGCCAGGGCAGGCTGTATGGGAAAAACACGCCCATCCTCCCAATCTGGCAGACGGAAAATGTTCTCGCTCAACCAAACATCCACCCTGCCATCCAAAAGAGCACTGGTCATCGACACAATGCGGTCCCGCTGCGCAGCGAATGAATCTTCGTTGCGAAGCTGTTCTCCCAGGCTGGCAAGTTGACTCCAGTCCCATGATTCGGGATGGGCTGTGACGGCGGGTTTGCGCATGCGGTTCATCCCCTCCGCTTGATCATGGTTAATAAATTCCCTGTATTTGGGTTGGAGATATAGTGGACTTCATCCATGAGTTTCCGCATCAGGTACAGCCCAAGACCGCCGATCTGGCGTTCTGAAAGACCTGCCTTTAGATTGGGAAGTTTTACATTGGACGGATTAAATGGTTTGCCAGTATCACGCATGGTGATGGTCAGGGTATCGCCGTACACATCACAGGAGACGTCAAAGTCGGCATCCGGGTCACCTGCATAGGCGTGTTCGATAATATTGGAGGCTGCCTCATCGGCGGCAAGCTGGAGCGAATAGATCTCCTTATCATTGAACCCGCCTTCGCGGGCCACCTGGGCAACAAACTCGCGAATTTCATCCAAAAAATCAAACCTGGCTGGGAAAGTCATATTGGGCATAAGACAAATTGAAAGCCGCCTCCAGTCATTAAATATGGAGAGGCGGCATTCTAATTTCTACTCGATCCCCGGCCTGTTAGAAACTGCCAACTGCAATAACGGGATCGTCAAACGTCTTAAAGAGTTCTGTAAAGCCCGCCAACTCCAACGCTTCGCGAATGCGCACCGGCACAGCCACAAGCACCACTTCACCGCGGTTATAGCGTTTGCAATTCCTCTGGGAGGCAAGCAGGGCGCGAAACCCTGCACTGGACATATATTCGAGTTCGCTCATTTCAACGGCGATCTTGAACCGTCCATTTTCATTTGCCTTATCAAGTGCCTTGGAAAATTCGGGAGCGGTTGAACTATCCACGCGCCCTTTGACCTTGATCAAGTCGCAGTGCTTAAATTCCTGAGTCGTAACTTCCATGTATATTCCTCCGTTCGTAATCAGTGGTTATCGAATTTTGAGTTACAAAATTATAACACGTCGACCTTGCGCTGGTTCATTTATAAATTGGGTTCTTTTGGATGAGGCGGTGATCAAAGCCCCTGCCGGCACTTCCACAGCTGCCGGAACATTTCCGCCTTTACCGGGAAATCACATAATATTAACCCCTTTTTTACTATGTAATTTTTAAATGCCTTTTATAATTTTTCCGTAATCAATAACCACAGTCATATCCTGCCGTATATGCCAGTCCAATGTACGGTGGAAGATAATTCTCGATCCTATATAATTTACAAAGCAGTGAGGCGACGACGATGACACCCTTTTCCACGTTGACGGAGTATCAGCACGATGTATTAACCGAAACGATCAATATCGGTTTTGGACGGGCAGCAGCTTCCTTGTCTGTTCTCGTGAACCAGAAAGTGGTACTGGATGTTCCGCAAATTTCGGTATTATCCATTAATGACCTGTCAAGCGCGATGAACAGCATGTATTCGGACCTGGCAGCCGTGGAACAGCAGTTTTCAGGGGGAATACAGGGCGATGTGGTCCTGATCATGGACCTGGACATCGCCTCGGTCTTTATTGACCTGCTCAGCGGTGGACCGGGAATATCCAGACCGCTGACCTTCTCAGACCGCGAAGCACTGCTGGAAGTGGGAAATATTCTACTAAACGCCTATATCGGCTCATTTGGCAACCTGATGAAGACCCAGGTCAATGTTTCAGTCCCGATGCTGCATATGCATTCCCTCGACAAACTGTTTGCCGGCATCAGGGATGAGGGGAATAGTCCATTTGTGCTTCTGGTCAAAACAAAATTTTTGCTCAACAACGGCTCTGTGGTCGGGCACGTGGCCTTGATCATTGAATCATATTCCCTGGACAGCCTGTTTCTATCTCTTCAAGTAGTCAGCCTTTCTGAATAAATACCTGATTTCCAAAAGCCCTCAAAACATGAAATCGAACAAAGCCGTCGATCTTGAACAACAGGGGCTGTTGTTACCCCAGGGCATTATTGATTCGATCCCCTTCGGAGTGCTGGTCACAGATATCAACCTGCACCTGGTGCAAGTCAATAAATGGGTCACCCTTAACGCAAAACTACTGCCTGAGGTTGTGATCGACACCCCCCTGGGAGAAGTATTTCCAGAGCTTGCCAGCCGCAATTTGATCGAAGCCTATCATCTTGTTCTGCATGGCGGCATGCCGATCACCCTTTCCAATAGAATTCACCGCTATTTTTTCAAGGCACGCTCGCGCAATCCAGATCTGAGTGAGATGCCGCAAACCGCCACGATCACCCCCATTTATTCGGAAAACCAGTTAATTGGAACGATCACATTCATCAATGATGTCTCGGAACGGGTGAATATTGAGAATGTCCTGCAGAAGGAAGTATCCAAACTTGGCGCCTTACATGAGATCGATTATGCAGTATCGACCCTTGACATGAATCAATGCCTCGAGGTGATCGTACAGCGCACACAGGTATTGTTCAACTGCGAGCGTGTTGTATTGTCACTATTTGAAGAGGGGGAATTGCGTGTCGCCTCCTCAAACCTTAACGAGGGATCCAACCCCACTGCATCCACTCTCGCCGCCTGGGCCGCAATAAACAGCCAGTCGCGGCTTGCATTCACCGCCCGGGAGGATGAAGCGCAAAAATTGGAATATCAAATGGCCGCTCCGCTGATCGCGTCCAGGGATTGCATCGGCGTGCTTAACGTACAGACCAGCAGGGTGGATGATTTTTCCCAGTCGGACCTGGAACTTTTGGAAGCAATTGCAGCCCGGGCCGCGGTTGCCATTCAAAACGCGAGGCTGCATACCTCTGAAAGGGAACAGCGGGAGTTCGCCGAAGCCATACGCGAGATAAGTTTAACCATGGCCTCTGAATTGGACCTCGAAGTAGTCCTGGATGCCATATTAAAATCGATCGGCCGGGTGGTTCATTTCGACGCAGCTTGCATTCTGCTTCAGGAAGAGGAACATCTGAGCGTGAAGCGTTACCTGGGCTTTGACATCGAAAACATCCCGGAACCAGGGAAATGGCTGGAGTCATATTTTGAAGGTTCAAACCTGATCCAGGGTATGAAGGACCTCCACCTTCCACAATCCCTGTTCAAAGAGGGTCAGGAATCAAGGGATTCCATCTTTGATATTGACCCGCGCTTTTCAAATTTTGCCGGATCGCCGATCGTGATCCGCGGCAGACAGATCGGATTTCTTTTGTTGGGGAAAACCGAGACACAGGCATATCCAAAAAAATCCCTGGATCACCTGGCAGCATTTGCTTCTGCGGCGGCAATCGCCCTTGAAAATGCACGGCTTTATAATGAACAGCAGCGCCTGGCCGTGACAGATGGGCTGACCGGTTTAACCAACCGGCGTCGATTCGATGCTGAAATGAAAAAAGAGATCGAGAAAGTGGCCCGCTATAAACGGCCCACTTCGCTCATCATGCTGGATATCGATAACTTCAAACATTATAACGATCATTATGGACATCAAGCCGGTGACGAGATCCTAAAGCTGCTGGCGCATCAATTGATGCAAAGCATGCGTGATGTTGATATCGTTGCCCGTTATGGAGGTGAAGAATTTGCGCTCATTCTGCCGGAGGTGGGGCCTGAAGCAGCCTACCAGGTGGCTGAACGCATCCGAACCGGTGTGGAAGGATTGAGTCATACGGGGAATCATTGGAACTTGCAAGGTAACACAGGAAAGGTGACGATTTCACTTGGTGTAGCGGGTGCGCCATGTCACGCACATTCTCCGGCAGAGTTGATCCATGCCGCGGATTCCGCCTTGTATAAAGCCAAGCATAATGGGAAGAACCAGACTGTTCTGAGTGACTTTACTCAGGAAAATTACCAAACAAGCCAGACCAAATCGTATGGAAATTAGGAGATCTAAAGATGCCCAATATTCTTATCGTTGATGATTCACCTTTCGCACGCAACAGTATCCGCCGCAGTCTGGAAGCCACCGGATTTGAGCTTCGAGAAGCTGCTTCCGGCGCCCTGGCAATTGAAGCCGCCCGCTCCCGGACGCCGGATCTGGTGACCCTTGACCTGCTGATGCCCGGGATGAGCGGACTGGAGACTTTACTGGAATTACGAAAAATATGCCCGGAAACAAAATATGTAATCATCTCCGCAGACATTCAAACCATCACCCGTCAGGAACTGGCCGATGGCGGCGCACATGCCTTCCTCAACAAACCGGTTTCCCGATCTGACCTGATCGAAACAGTCACCCGGCAGTTGAACACTTCAAAAAATGAATGATAACCAGGCGCATTCCATGGACAAGACATCTCAACTTATGGGTCAGGCAGCTGACCGGGCTGCCACTGCATTCGCGGAGATGTTAAATCTTCCTGTCAGCATCAAATTATCGAAGGCTGAATTGGTGGATGATCTGTCTGCCGGGTTCAATATTGTGAACGAAAACAACAATTGGGGAAAGGCCGTCACACTCAATTTTAATGGGGGCATAGGGGGAAAAGCGATTTTTCTGCTCCCTGCCAGACACGACAACATACTTCTCTCGGCATTGTTTGAGCAAAACCCTGATCTGGAATCAATTGAAGGCGATTCCAACGGTATCCTGACCGAAATTGGCAATGTACTCTTAAATGTCTGTGTGGGGACGATCGCCAACCATATTGAAAAGCAGGTTTTATATCAACAGCCGGAATTGATCCAGCAGCCCGACATTACCCGTTTTTTCGAGTATGGTTTGGCGGGGTCGCCAAATATGCTGCTGATGATAAGCACCCTCGGTGTCGGGAAAATAGAGGTGGATGCCTATATTGTTTTGGTGCTTTACGACACCTTGCAGATAAAGGGGTAATTTCAGAACCGGAAGAAAGATCCAAAAGACAGACAGTGGGGGAAATAATGAACGGGTTCCATGTATGGAGACCATCCTGACCCGAATACAAATAAAAAAACTTCCTGTATTCGCACAGGAAGTTCAGTGTACATTTCTTACTGCAGTCTGCAGCTTGTTTTTTAATCTACGAACCGATATTTGATCAAAGTCCAGACTGCCGCAAAAGCATCGTGCAGTTTGATCTTTTTTCCTTCCGTATAATCGCGTGGATTGAAGGTGATTGGCACTTCGAAAATGCGGAAGTTACGTTTTAGTATCTTCGCCGTGAACTCAGGTTCAAAGTCAAAGCTGTTGGCGTGCAGAACCATGCCATTCAGGATCTCCCGGCGAAACACCTTATAGCCGGTTTCCATGTCGGTCAAAATGGTGTTGTACAGTATATTCGTCATAAAGGTCAACATTCGATTGGCAACCATATGCCAAAACATGGTGACACGGTGTGAAGCGCCTAAAAAGCGTGAGCCATAAACCACGTCTGCAAGGTCTTCCTTGATCGGCTCAAGCAGGGTTGCGTAATCGCGCGGATCATATTCCAGGTCAGCGTCCTGGATCAAAAGGACATCGCCTGTTGCCGCCGCCATGCCGGTACGTACTGCCGCGCCTTTGCCCTTGTTTTGTTCATGCAGGATGACCCGTACGCCGCCTTTTCCGTCCAGTTCTTTTAATACATCGCGCGTACCGTCTTTTGAACCGTCATCCACAACAACGATCTCATCGGCCAGGTTTTGATCCTGCACACGTTTCAAAATGATCTGGATGCTCTCGACTTCATTATAGACAGGGATAATGACAGATAGTTTCATAGTGGCTGGATTATAAACGAAAAGAAGTATAATCGGCTCAAAACACTGAATTTACCAATGCAGAACCGGGCAAAGTATGTGCAAACATCAACAAATTCCCACCCAAAACCGAAGGGCAACCCATGACAAAACAATCCACACATCCCATTGCGGCTGTCAGCGTTCCCTGCCGCCTGCGATCAACTTATGAACAATGAACCTTTGCTGCGCGTAAAATGCTTTTTGTTGGATATGGATGGAACCTTCAATCTTGGTGAGGAAATCATCGACGGCTCGCTGTACTTTATTGACACCTTGAATGAACTGAACATCGACTATTTATTCCTGACCAATAATTCCTCAAAACACCGCGGTATTTATGCGGAAAAGATCTCACGGCTGGGGCTGCCCACGGTTGAGGAAAAAGTCTTCACTGCCGGGGAAGCAACTGCGCTTTATCTTGCCAAAGAACATCCATCTGCCTCTGTTTATGTGGTTGGGACACCCGCACTTGAAGATGAGTTCCGCCAGCACGGCTTTCAACTCGAAGAAAACGATCCACAGTTGACCGTATTGGGTTTTGATACAACCCTGACCTATCAAAAACTTTGGAAGCTGTGTGACTTTGTTCGCGCCGGACTTCCATATATCGCCACACACCCCGATTTCAATTGTCCAACTGAAACCGGGTATATGCCCGATATTGGGGCAATGATCGCTTTTGTGCGCGCCGCCACAGGTCGTGAACCTGATCTTGTGGTTGGCAAGCCCAATCGGATGATCGTTGATGCTGTGGCACAAAAGTACGGGCTGGACATTGCGGAAATGGCAATGGTTGGAGACCGGCTCTACACTGATATCGCTCTCGGTCAGACATCCGGAATAACCACCTGCCTGGTATTAAGTGGTGAAACCACCAGGGAAGACCTTGCGGCCTCCCCATTCCAGCCCACTTATACGTTCACAAATTTAAGAGCAATAGCAGATTGGCTTAAAACCCACAAATCCCAATAGATCCGTCAGGCGTTGGCGCGTAAATCAATATAGTTGCATGAAACGATTTTTATCGGATCCGGGAAAAGCGATAAATTTTGTAAAGGAGAACCATGCTGAACAACTTAATTAACGCGATGGAACAAGCCATTCAGGAAGTCAGGCAATGGCCCGAAAAGACTGCTCAGGTCTTTCACCATAATGATGCCGATGGGCTTACTTCGGGCGCCATCCTTACCCGCGCACTTGAAAGGGAGGGTTTTAAAGTCCGGCGCTTCTGTTTGGAAAAGCCATATCCCGCAGTGCTAAAAAAGGTTTTTGAACAGGAAGGCAGGCTCCTTATCTTTGCTGATTTTGCAGGCAGGATCGCGCCGATGCTTTCTGATTTGAACAAGGGAAGAAACCTGACCCTGATCCTGGACCACCACGTTGCAGAAGCATCGACTGACCCAAAAGTTCACAACCTTGACCCTGATCTTTTTGGATTAAAAGGGGATCGGGATATTTCCGCCTCGACCACCTGTTATCTTTTTGCACTCACCCTAAATTCAATAAATCGTGACCTGGCACATATCGCAGCCGTGGGAGCGGTGGGAGACGGTTTCTTTGTGGACGGTCAACTGGTAAGCCAGAACCGGGATGTTGCAATGGAAGCCGTACAACAGGGTCTGATGGAGATACAGAAACATGAGACCGGGGAGCGGTACCTGTTGACAGGTCCAAATGGTCAAATACCCTGTATTGAACTGGGTGACTATCTTGATATATTGGGCGGGGTGGGCTATTACCAACAGGGACCGGATATGGGGGTAAAGGTTTGCCTTGAAGGAGTTACACCAGAGTCAGACCGGATGGTGGAGGAATTAAAGGCGGTCAGGACGAAGATATTTAATGAAGAGATCAAAAGACTTCAAACAGGTGCATTAATAAAAACAGCTCACATCCAGTGGTTTCATGTCGAAAAACGCCTGTTCCCCATGGGGGTAAAAATGATCGGGGCATTCTGTGATGCCATTAAGGACACCGACCTCATTGATCCCCGGAAGTACCTCGCGGGGTTTCAGATCATTCCCGATGAAATTCCCGGCTTTGATGCCATCACATTTAATGAGGTAAAGATCTCCATGCGGGTTTCCCCTTTTATGGAAGGAGAGATCAGGGCGGGAAGAGCACTGGGCCTCAATATATTGCTTCCTGAAGCGACAAATAGACTTGGAGGATTTTCCGATGCCTGCCATAGTCTGACGGCTGCCACCACGGTTGCCATTGGGAAAGAAGAAAAACTGATCGATGAAATGGAAAAAATTTTGAAAGGAGAATCGTATGTCTAAAGGAACAGGTTTTGGAAAAACTATCTTGATAGGGGATCAATTTGTCATGGAAGAAGTTCCGGCGATCGTCTCGTCAATTCCCTTCGAAACGGAAGCGATCGTCGAAAGGATCGACGGCGAAGGATGGGTGCTGGAAGACAACCGGATCGAGGTTCCTGGTTATAAGGAGAAGAAGATGGAACAGCAGGCGCGCTCCATCGACAGGGTTCTCGAGGTCATGAACCTGGATGTCAAAAAGAATCCGATCAAGATCACCTTCGGGGGAACACTATTGGCTGGGAGCGGGGTGGGCGCCAGCGCTGCCAGCTGCGTTTCACTTGCGCGGGCATTGAACGCAGAATTCAATTTGGGTTATTCGATCGAGGAAATTAACCGGGTAGCCTGGCAGGGAGAATTTCCTTATCATGGGGTGGCAAGTGGAGTTGACAATACCGCCTCCACCTACGGCGGGCTGCTTCATTTTCAGGTAAAAAACCAACAACAACATTTCGAAAAGATCAAAACCCCAAAGTCCTTTGAGATCGTATTAGCCAACAGCGGCATTACAGCCAATACAGCGCTTCTGGACGAGGTTATTGACAAGCAAAAAGAGGATGATCCGGGGCTTTTTAAATCACGAATGCAGGCCATTACAGCCCAGTCCTATGACATGCGACAGGCACTTGAAGCTGGCGATTTGAAAAAGGTGGGGAAGATCATGTCGGAAAACCACAAGATCCTGATCGATATGGATATGTCCCACGAAACCCTGAATTACCTGTGTAATACAGCCCTCGAAAAAGGGGCCTGGGGCGCAAAAGTCACGGGAGGCGGCAGGGGAGGCTATATGGTTGCCTTGACTCCAGGGGAACAACTCCAGGACACGATCGCCTCGGCTTTCGAGAAGGAAGGATATAAGGTTATCCGAACCGCGATCGGCGGAAGTTAACCGTAGACGAGTTTGCCCCGGACATGGGTGATGATGAACAGGGAGCTTTAATACTGTTCACTTGGAAAAAGCCGCCCAATCATTGAAAGACACGCCGACATACATGCACTGCGCTTATACTGCCCTGCGCAATGAATGTATGTCGGCAACTCTTTAACCCTGATCAAGATGCTGCCCAGGCCAGTTGAACCGTCATCCATTCATCGATCGGGTATGGCTTCAGTTTCGAGTCCTATCAACTTCATGATAAGCAGGGATGATAATGGAGCGTACCATGGTGCAGGAGCATAAACGAAAAGAAGTATAATTGGCTTGAAAATAAAATTTGGCAGTTCAGGCTTCGGGTTGCCGAAGCCTTTATTCAGAAAAGTCCCTGCTAAAAATTGGATGGAAATCCCATGACAAGACAATTCACGCAACCTTTCGCCCCAGTCGGCAGTTTTTTTCCGCCCCAGATCAACAACCTTGAAGACACGGGTCTATCACCTCTTTGGCTGCAAGACCTGGTTCTTAAGGTTTTATATTTTCGCGGCTATCTGACCGGATTCAAGGTTGCCGAAGAGATCGCCCTTCCGTTTTCCGGTGTGGCAGACCAACTCCTGATCGCACTAAAACAGGAAAAATTCATCGAAGTAAAATCCTCGCAGGGCGGAGGCGGCCTGGGAGGGGATGGCGCGTACACCTATGGAATTACAGGCGCGGGCATCGTGCGCGCGCGCGAAGCCATGGAGCGTAGTCAATACGCGGGTCCCGCCCCGGTGCCGTTCGATGTGTATCACGAAGCCATCCGCCGCCAAAAAAGCGGACGCATGACGGTTACCAGCCGCACCATGCGCCAGATCCTTTCACAAATGGTGATCTCTGAGTCCATCTTTCAAAGGCTTGGACCAGCGCTCAATTCAGGCTCGTCCATATTTATGTACGGACCTCCAGGGAATGGAAAGACCAGTATTGCGCGAGCCTTTGGAAACCTTGTCCTAAGTCAAAACATGTTCATTCCCTACGCCCTCTACCTCGATGGGCAGGTCATCAAAGTCTATGATGCGGTCAGCCACTCTCTTGCGCCCGAAGGTGAACCGGGCAACACGAGCGCGCTGCGCCCCAATACCCGCCGTGACATGCGCTGGGTTAAAATCCGCAGACCGTTCATCGTCGTCGGCGGCGAATTGACCCTCGAAGGACTTGACCTGGTATTTAACGACACTACAAAATTCTACGAAGCCCCATTCCAGGTAAAAGCCAACGGCGGCATTTTATTGATCGATGACTTCGGACGCCAACAGGTACGCCCGCGTGACCTGCTCAACCGCTGGATCGTTCCATTGGAAAATCGTGTGGATTACCTGCGCCTGCACACCGGCCGCAAAGTGGAAGTACCCTTCGATGTGCTGGTCGTCTTTTCGACCAACCTGCCGCCAAAAGACCTGGTAGATGAAGCCTTCCTGCGCCGCCTGCGCCACAAGATCGAAATTGGAGACCCCACATTTGAAGAATACCGCGAGATCTTCAAACGTGTTGCACAGGATAAAAAGATCGAATATAACGATCAGGGGCTGGCGTATCTTTTACAGGAATGGTACATCAAGCGCAACCGTAAACTGCGCGCCTCTCATCCGCGTGACCTGTGCGACCAGATCTTGGATATTTCAGCCTACCTGGCCGTTCCGCCCAGCATGTCGCGCGAAATGATCGACAGCGCCGGTAAAGCTTATTTTGTGGACATTTAACCTACACCGCACCACTCCGAGCCTGATTCCTAATGATTGAAAATTTTCCCCGCCCCATCCTATTGGCGCATCGAGGCGACTCTGCCCATGCCCCTGAAAATACCCTGCCCGCATTTCAACAAGCCATCGAAAAGGGCGCCGACGGCGTTGAACTGGATGCAAAACTTACAGCAGACGGGCATGTGATCACCATTCACGACGCCAGGGTGGACCGCACCACCAACGGTAAAGGTCGTGTTGCATCATTAACCCTCGAATCCATCCGCCAACTGGACGCGGGAAAATGGTACCACGAGAAATTTGCCGGTACAAAGGTGCCCCTGTTGGAGGAAGTCTTTGAAACCGTCGGCAGGGATAAAATAATCAACATCGAGTTGAGCAATTATTATTCCACCCCGCGTGATGGCCTGGCGGTAAAAGTCTGTGAGCTGATCAAACGGCATAATAATCAGAGCCAGATCCTTTTCTCATCCTTCTTCCCGTCCAATCTGCAGATAACCGCAAAAATCCTGCCTGAAATTCCGCGTGGATTGCTGGCTGGACCGGGGCTGATGGGCATATGGGCACGCTCTTTTGGATTCATGTTCGGCGATTATCTGGCATTGCATCCGCATATTACCAACACCACCCGGGAACAGATCCTGCGCGCACATCGCCTTAAGCGCCGTGTGCATGTCTGGACGGCAAATACACTGGAGGAATTTAATCGCTTCAAAGAGTGGGATGTGGACGGCATTATTACCGATGACCCCCAGCTTGCAGTTCAGGCACTCGGGAGGAGTGGATGAAGCCGTCCGCATATCGGTGGCAGGCTTGGGCGGGGAGCGAAGCGAATATCCACAAGGCGTCGTTCATCGAGCGGCGTCTGTTTTTTTCACTTGCAACGGTAAACTCTCCTGACTTTGCTTCTCAATTGTGTTATAAGGGAATGTAATGAGATCATTACGAATTTTATTGCTGATGGCGTTTCTTGCCACATTTGTCACACTGCCAGTGCAGGCACAAACACCCGCCCCCCCTGCAGCTGTGGCGGCAATTTTAAATTCCATGACTCCCGAAGAGCGTGTGGGACAATTATTCATCGTTACGTTCAACGGCACAGACACCGGTGAAACCTCGCAAATTTATAAACTGCTCACCCAGTACCACGTTGGGGGCGTGACCCTTCTTTTAAGTAACGATAATTTCCTGGCGACTCCGAATCATGATACCCTCGCGCAGGCGCATTCACTGATCAGCGGGATCCAACAAATAGAATGGGATGCATCCAGAAATTCTGTGACCGGTGAGGCGGGCGAAGCGGGAGCGGAGGCGGTATATGTGCCGCTTTTTATTGGCATTGCCCAGGAGGGGAACGGATACCCAACCGATCAAATTTTGAGCGGACTTACCCCGCTGCCGAGTGAAATGGCAATTGGCGCGACCTGGAACACCGAACTTGCACGACGGGTGGGTGAAGTGCGCGGACGAGAGCTGGCTGCTCTCGGGTTTAATTTATACCTTGGTCCGGCTCTTGATGTATTGGATGCGCCCGCAGTATCAGGCGGCGACCTTGGCACACGCGTCTTTGGCGGCGACCCATTTTGGGTGGGCGAAATGGGCCGGGCCTATGTAGCCGGTTTACACACAGGCAGCGACAACGAGTTACTTGTGGTCGCAAAACATTTCCCCGGTGTAGGCGGGTCAGATCGTCTGCCCGAAGAGGAAGTTTCCACGGTTCGCAAATCCATTGAGCAGTTAAAACAAATAGAACTGGCCCCCTTCTTTGCAGTCACCGGCAATGCAATCGCTCCTGAATCAACAGTGGATGGCTTGCAGGTTTCGCACATTCGGTATCAGGGATTTCAAGGCAACATCCGCGCCACCACGCGCCCGATCAGTTTTGACCCGCAGGCGTTAAGCCAGATCCTGGCACTGCCACAGTTTGCAGCCTGGCAATCTGCGGGCGGCTTGATCATCAGTGACGACCTCGGCACACGGGCTGTCAGCGAGTTTTATGCAACGGGCGGCGGGCAATTCTCGGGGCGCATCGCCGCACGGGATGCCTTCCTGGCGGGAAATGATATGCTCTATCTCGGCAATATCATCTCCAGTGATACCACCGATACATTTAGCGCCACAGCCCGCACGATCGAATTTTTCACACAAAAATACAGGGAAGACCCCGCTTTTGCCCAACGGGTCGATGCATCTGTCGCGCGCATTCTTGCCGTGAAACTTGGCTTATATGAGACGCCGACCCTTTCCAACGTACTTGTGTCAGACAGCCGGTTGGACGATCTTGGATCTGAAGTCGAAGTCACGTTTGACGTGGCGCGCAATTCAGCCACGCTCATCAGCCCGGACAAACAAGACCTTGCAACGGCGCTCTCCCTTCCGCCCCAGGCGAATGAAAGCATGGTCTTCATCACAGACACTCTGATCGCCAAACAATGTACCACCTGTATTGAACAACCCTCCCTGGCAATGGATGCCCTCCAACAAACTGTCCTTAAACTTTACGGACCCCAAAGCGGAAATCAAACTGCAAATTTTCGTCTGTCTTCCTTCTCATTGCAAAACCTTCAAGCTCTGCTGGATGCCCAGGAGATCGCCTATATTGAAGAGGACATCAAAACTGCACAGTGGATCATCATCTCACTGACCGATGCCGCCCAGGGCCAGCCTGCCCTTATCAGCCGTTTCCTGCGTGAACGTCCCGACCTTTCACGGGGAAAGCGCATCATCCTCTTCTCTTTTGGCGCACCGTATTATTTTGACACCACCACCATTTCAAAATTCACCGCCTATTATGCGCTGTACAGCAAACAGCCGCAATTTGTAGATGTCGCCGCGCGCCTGCTCTTTCAGGAACTAACACCCGCCGGCGCTTCACCGGTTTCGATCTCGGCGGTTGGCTATGACCTGATCTCGGTCATGTCGCCCAACCCAGACCAGATCATCCCGCTCTTCCTGGACCTTGAGCCTGTCCCTGCTGCGACCGATGGAACAAGCACCCCTGAGCCAACGCCGATCCCCCTTTTCCGGATCGGTGACACCATTGCGATCCGTACGGGCGTGATCGTTGATAAAAATAGTCACCCTGTTCCCGATGGAACTGTGGTTCAGTTTTCGATCATACTCACCGGGGAAGGCGGCGGTATCTTAAAGCAGGTGGATGCCGTGACCACCCAGGGCGTGGCACACGCTGCGTTTGGGTTGGATAAGCCCGGACTGCTGGAGATCAAGGTGACCAGTGAACCTGCGATCATATCCGAAGTCCTGCAATTGGATGTTTCACAATCGGGGGCTGTCGCTGTGACTGTTGTTGTTCCTGAGTTGACCCAGCCCATCGAGCCAACTCCTGTAACTCCGGTTGTGGTGGAAGAGGACGAATATATTTCCAACGAAGGCTATCCGCGTTTTTCCGCCTGGCTGATCGCGATGCTCTTCATTGGTTTCAGTATGCTGGTTGGATACGGCGTGGGCACCCGGAGTGCAAACCGCAGCACAGCATTCCGCTGGACATTGGGCATTGCACTGGGCGGACTCGCTGCCTACAACTATCTCATCTTTGGGCTGTTCGGCATCCAGATCTGGCTCACCACCAATGGGCTTCCAGGTGTGATCGCCTTCATTTTCATGGGAGAATTACTGGGCATTGTGGGCGGCTGGTTCTGGTCACGAAAGTAGGTCCTGCTTTTCGCGTGACAGGGTTTTCAATTTTATAAATTTTGGGCAAGGAGAAAAAACATGGCAACGAAGGCAAAAGTAAGACCGAGCAAGGAAAAACAACCCCCCATCTTATTTGATAAAACACAGAATATCATCAAGCAGGTTAATAAATTGCTTGGCGGCACGGTGGTAACCTACTTCAACAACACACGCGGCAGTGTCTGCCATGACGATGTGCTTGCCCTGTACGAAGTACTTGAAAAGATAGGATATCAAAAAAAGATCTACCTCTTCCTGAAGTCCAGCGGCGGCAATGGACAGGCATCCCTGCGCCTGGTGAATCTTTTACGCCAATATTGTGATGAGGTGATCGCGGTCATCCCGCTCGAATGTGCCTCAGCCGCCACCATGATCACCCTCGGTGCAAACGAGATCCAGATGGGACCGATGGCATATCTCACGCCGGTGGATACATCTCTCACGCATTCACTCTCGCCCATTGATCGTGACAACGACCGCGTTAGCGTCAGCCTCGATGAATTGACCCGGGTTGTTCGCCTGTGGCAGGCGCAAAATGGAGAAGCCAGGGAAAATCCCTACCAGGAACTTTTCCAGCACGTACATCCGCTGGTCATTGGAGCAGTGGATCGCGCTGAGTCACTATCCATCATGCTGTGCAAGGAACTTCTTGCCTATCACATCCAGGAAGAATCCGAAGCAGAGAGGATCGCCAATGCGTTGAATGCCAAGTACCCGTCACACGGCTATCCCATTTTATTTGAAGAAGCCAAACGCATCGGACTTAAAGTGAGCCGGCTGACACCTGAGATCAACACACTGCTGCTTGAGCTTAACGAACTTTACAGTGAGATGGGTCAACGCGCCACAACTGACTTTGACGATACACATGCACACGGAAATGAAATCCTGAACATTTGGGAATCCACCGGTATGCTTGTATATTATCAGCAGGATAAGGATTGGTTCTACCGCACCGAGGAACGCCGCTGGATCTCGCTCAATGATGTCAGCCGCTGGCGGCGTGTGATGAAGGTCGGCAACAAGGTTGAAAAGTCTGATCTACATATTTCTTAAAGACCACGCTTCCAGGAAACGTAAGACTTCGGAGATCTGTTTTTGCCCAAAATGATGGACGGGCACAGCAAATTTCTGAAGTCTTTTTCTTTGCATGTTATTTTTCCCTGGTCAGTTTTCAAGATCTCCATCCTGTGTGGCTGTGCGGGAAATCTTTTGGGTTCCAACTTATCCGGGCAGGGATACACACTGTGGAAGAAATGATATCCCCCTTATGAATTCTTCCTATGGAAATATCCAAATCGGATACAATAGAAAATAAAAGGAGAAATGATGATGGAGGGTGACCCTGTCCTGGTTTTGTTAGTGGAAGACAACATAGATCATGCAGAGCTGGTGATCAGAACCCTCGAAGACCACCATATCGCCAATAAGATCAAGCACATCATGGATGGTCAAGCGGCACTGGATTATTTGCTAAGGCGAAATGAATATAAAGACCCTGAAACCAGCCCGCGCCCGCACATGATCCTGCTTGATTTGCGCCTGCCGCGTGTGGACGGTCTTGAGGTGCTGCGAATCGTAAAAGAACAGGAGGATCTGAAAAACATCCCTGTGATCATCCTGACCACCTCAGAAGCTGATAAAGACATGGCTCGCGCCTATGACCACCACGTTAACAGTTATCTTGTAAAACCCGTCGGGTTCGACGATTTCAGCAAACTTATGAACGATCTTGGTTTTTACTGGCTGGGGTGGAATTCACATCCGCGGATCTAATGGTTTTCACTGGAAGAAAAAATGGCGGAAAAACCAATTAACATTTTATTGATAGAAGATGAAGACCCCCATGCAGAACTAATTCAACGCGCCTTTGAAGGACAGGACGGACAGATCCAGATCCGACGCGCAAAATCGCTGGCAGAGGCACGCACAAAAATAAAAATTCAGGAACCGTCTCTGATCATTGCAGACTGGCGCCTGCCCGACGGCGAAAGCATGGAACTTCTCCCCAGCCAGCATGACCTGCTCGCCATACCCATAATTCTGATGACAAGTTACGGCAACGAACGCATTGCCGTCGAGGCGTTAAGATCCGGCGCGCTGGACTATGTGGTCAAATCGCCGGAATCAATGCTGGATATGCCCCACCTTGCCGAGCGTGCCCTGGAACAATGGGCAGCACGCACGGAACGCATCCACATGCAGGAAGCATTGCGCGAAAGCGAGTCACAATTCCGCCTGCTTGCTGAGAATGCCAGCGACATGATCGCCCGTCTGACAACCGGCGGACAGGTGTTGTATATATCCCCGGCCTGCAAGACCGTCCTCGGTTACGACCCTGAGGAACTGGCTGGAATGAGCATATTTGACCTGATCCATGAAAAAGACCGCCGCTTGATCCAACGACTGTTTAGGGATGGGAACTACAGCGCGACCCACACCGTGGCATATCAGGCGCTGCACCATGATGGACGTTTTATCTGGCTGGAATCATCCGGCCGTGCCGTGCTCGACCCCCAAACGAATTTCATCCTCGAAATACAAACTGCCTCCCGCGATATTACTGAACGGAAAAAAAATGAAAAAGACCTGCAGGAAGCGCACAACAACCTGCAGGAAGCATATGACCGAACCATTGAAGGCTGGGTACGCGCCCTCGACCTGCGCGACAGGGAAACAGAAGGACATACCCAGCGGGTCACTGAAATCACCGTAAAAGTGGCTGAGGCCGTGGGCTTCCCAACTGAAGAACTCATCCACATCCGCCGCGGCGCATTGCTGCACGACATGGGCAAAATGGCGATCCCCGATGAGATCCTGCAAAAGCCTGGTCCACTCAATGAAATTGAGTGGGCGAAAATGCAGCAGCATCCACAGTATGCGTATGATATGCTCCACCCCATTGAATACCTGCGCCCGGCACTTGTGATCCCATTTTGCCACCATGAAAGATGGGACGGCAGCGGGTATCCGCGCAAATTAAAGGGGGAGGAAATTCCCCTTGCGGCGCGTCTCTTCTCCATTATAGATGCCTGGGATGCGTTATGCAGTGATCGGCCCTATCGAAAAAAATTACCGCACGTGGAGGTCATCCAATACCTGCGTGAAAAATCCGGAATTCTTTTTGACGCCGGGCTGGTTGACCTTTTCCTCAACATTATGGAAGAACAGTAATAAAGTTGACACTCCCCCCCACATCGGGTATGCTTGCGTTCGTCCGGGCAGGCCCGGCGCGGCAAAGCCTTTCGAACCCCGCCAGGATCGAAAGATAGCAACGGTAAGGAAGAGTCTTTGGGCGCCGCCGGTAGCCTGCCTGGATATTTTTTTATTCCCTCTTTTTGTTTATAATCTCCCATATGACCTCATCAAACTGGATCAAGTTCGTCGTTGCCATGCTGATCGGCCTTACACTCGGATTGGTTTACGGCTGGAAAATCTCCCCCGTCGAATACACCGACGTGCCGCCCGCCATCCTGCGTAAAGATTACCGTGCCGATTATGTGTTGATGGTGGCGGAAGCTCATCAAAACGAATGGGATCCAAAAACAACTGCGCGCCGCCTTGCGATCTTTGGAGGTGAGTCACCCGCACAAATCGTCACATCCACACTGGAGTATGCTGCGGATCACGGTTTCACCGAAGATGAGATCCTGCTTTTACAAGGTTTACTTAACGCAATGCAAACGTACCAACCAGAGGGGAACAATACTCCATGAGATTCTCCCGCAGTTCGATCATTATTCCCATCCTCGGTCTCCTGGTGGGGCTCGGACTTGGTCTGGTTTACTCGTGGCGGATCTCTCCCGTTACCTATGTGGATGCCAACCCCGCCATCCTGCGTGCTGATTTTAAGGATCAGTACCGTGTTGTCATAGCTGCCGCGTATGCAGCCTCACATGACCTTGCCCGCGCCCGCGCCCGCCTTGAACTGCTCAGCAATACGGATCCTATTGGCGAACTCAGTGCCCAGGCACAGCGTTTAACTGGCACAGGAGAATCTGTTGAAGATACCCGGCTTCTCGCCCAGCTGGCCACTGACCTGCAACAGGGGTTCGCAAGCAATTCCATCATAAATACGCCTGTTGTGGATACGCCTTTTCCCGGCACACCGTTTGCAGCAGTAAGCAGTACACCTAAAATTAATACGCCAATTGCAGAGGGATCGACCCCAACCACAGCTGAATTTGCAGAGCCGACAATCACCCTGACCTTATCTTTTGAGCAAACTCCGCTTGTGCCGCAACAACTATCCACACCCACACGGCGCCCCACATCGACACCCACCAAGAGTATCGACACGCCATTCATCCTCACCAATCAGGAATCGATCTGTGACCCGGACATAAACCCCGGCTTATTGCAATTCACCTTGATGGACTCGCGCCGTAAACAGGTGGCGGGCATCCAGATCATTGCCACCTGGGCTGAAGGGGAGGATCATTTCTTCACCGGCTTTAAGCCCGAGATCGGAGATGGGTACGCTGATTTCATCATGCAGGCAGATATCGTGTACAGCATCCGCGTGGTGGACGGAGGCTCTTTCGTGCCGAACATCTCTGCGCCTACATGCACCGACGCAAACGGCGGGACCTATCCCGGCGGATTATCTCTCACATTCCAACAGCCATAAACCATATGGAGATCTTCAAGGAAAAGCCTCTACACTCCGTTTTCTCCCACACATCCCCTGGCAGGCAGCGCCAGGGGATGTGTAGTTTTGCAAGAGGTCTGACAGCCAGAACCTGGAGAGTTATTTGATCTTGAAGGTCTGCAACCAAATCCCTGCCCATTCGTTATATCCTGCATACAAAATAAGGAGACCGAATGAATACATCGTTTCAAAATCAAAAACCCGGCTTATTCACTACCATTGCCATGATGACCCTTGTCAGCGGCATCATCAATCTCTTTTGGGGATTTATCGCCTCAGCCACTGCCCTGGGGACCCTCGTCGGCATCGTCTGCCTGCCCATCACCATTTTGCCCACGATCCTCGGTATTTTCGAGATCATCTATGCGGCAAAACTTCTCAGTGCACAGCCTGAACCCGTTCAACCTTCACAGACCCTTGCTATTTTGGAGATCTTCACTTTTCTGATCGGCAACCTCTTTTCGATGGTGGTCGGCATTCTCGCACTCATCTTTTACAATGACGTCAGCGTGCGGGACTACTTTGCCCGACTCAATGGGACAGCCGCCGTCACGCCAACACGTGCAGCCCCTGTAACACCTGAGCCTGTACCTGCCCCCATGGAAGAGCCTGAACCGCTGCCCACTCCTGAGGAACCCATGCCATCAGAGCCTGAAGAAGAACCTGCCAAACCAAAACGCATCCGCAAACTTGCCGGAGATTAAATTATCAAAGACTTCGGAAATCTTAAAAATTTCCGAAGTCTGATATTTGCTCGTGTTTGTCCCTTGACTCTCACCCCTCTCAACCTTAGAATCAGCATATAACTTAGCGGTACGCAGGGAAGAGACTCGTGGTTCATACACGAGCGCCGAAGGTGCAAATCTGGAAACAGGCGAACCCAGATGAAACTCTCAGGCAAAAGGACCCCGCTTCCGTATAAAACTTCTGGAAAGTCTCCATCCATAACGAGACACCGACGGTGTAAAGTTTGGTCAGTCAGATGGTTTATTAGTTCGATAGTCAAAGACTACCCCGCTATGTAACCCTGCAGCCACCCGGCTGGCAAACTAATCTCTCAGGTTCAATTACAGAGGACGCGCAATTCTATAATTGCACGTCCTTTTTGATTCGCCAATTCATATCAGTTGGAGTTCAGCGGCAAAGCGCTGAACTCCAAAACCCAAAGGAGAAACAATCCCATGAACGTACCTTCCAATCTCAAATTTGCCAAATCCGATGAATGGTTCGATGCCGCCAGCGGTGCAGTCGGCATCAGTGATTATGCCCAGAACCAACTATCTGACATCGTCTTCGTTGAGATCCTTGTTGAAGAAGGCGAGGAAGTCGCAGCGGGAAAAATTATCGCTTCGATCGAATCGGTCAAGGCCTCATCTGAAATTTATGCCCCCGCTTCGGGCAAGGTCAGCGCCGTAAATAAGGGAGTTTCAGACAAACCCGAAACCCTCAACTCTGACCCATATGGCGAAGGCTGGATGATCAAGATCGAAGGCGGTTCGGCTGGCGACGTAATGGATGCCGCTGAATACGAAAAGTTCTGCGAAGGACGGACGCATTAATACGTCTTTGTGAGAAATGCGTTTTCCCGACCCCGTCCGGCAATCACAGGACAAGCTGGTGATGGCCTCGGGAAGTACGCCCTCGCGATGACATGGAGAAAACATGACCTATATTCCCATCAGCCCCAACGAGCGGGATGCAATGCTGAAAGAGGTCGGCGTCAAGTCACTGGATGACCTTTTTGATGCCGTTCCAAAAAAGCATCGCTTTCCTGAATTGGATCTACCCCGTGCATTAACCGAAATGGAAGCCGCAGCACTTCTCGGCGAAATGGCAACAACCAACGAGAATGTGCATGACCACCTGGTTTCCTTCCTGGGCGCAGGCGCATACCACCATTACATCCCTTCTGTTGTGGATCACATGCTCAGGCGCGGCGAGTTCTATACTGCCTACACTCCTTATCAGCCTGAAATTTCACAGGGTACCTTGCAGGCGATCTTTGAATACCAGTCCCTGATGACCCACCTGACCGGCATGGAAGTCTCGAACGCCTCGCACTACGATGGCGCAACCGCCGCCGCCGAAGCGGTCAACCTTGCATATGCCCAGTTCCGCGGCAAACGCAGGAAGATCGTACTTTCCCCCAGCCTGCATCCGCAGTACCGCGAAGTCATCCGCACCTACACTCAAGGCTTGGATCTGGAAAAAGCCGGAGATGGCGAATTAGCAGATCTCGAAGCAGGTCCGGAAGCGTTAACCTCGCTGGTGGACAGCAATACCATGCTGGTCATCATCCAGTATCCTGATTTCTTTGGACGCATTTACGATTACACAAAACTCATCGAAGATGCGCACGCAAAAGGCTCGCTTGTTTGCATCGTTGCAAATCCCACTGCCCTGGTCATGCTCAAGACTCCCGCCGAAATGGGCGCGGATATCGTTGTGGGCGAAGCGCAGCCGCTTGGAATTCCGCTTTGGTTTGGCGGACCCTACCTTGGGTTCTTCACCACCAAAAAATCCTACGTCCACAAAATGGCGGGACGTCTGATCGGTGAGACGGTTGATAACCGCGGGCAGCGCTCCTACGTGCTTACCTTGACCGCACGCGAACAACATATCAAACGCGAACGCGCCACATCCAACATTTGCTCCAACCAGGGCTTGCTTGCCCTCGCATCCGCTGTTTACATGTCCACGCTGGGTAAGACCGGCTTGCAGCAGGTTGCAAATCTCTGTTATCAAAAAGCACATTATGCCGCCAGTGAACTGAGCAAGATCGACGGCTTTGGTCTGTGTTTCACCGACCCATTCTTCCATGAATTCGCCTTGTGCTGTCCCAGACCCGCGAGTGAAGTCAATGAGTATTTACTCGAGCACGGCATCCTCGGCGGATACGACCTCGGACAGGATTATCCATCGCTTGCAAATCATCTTCTCGTCGCCGTGACTGAAATGAACAGCAAGCAGGAAATTGACACGCTGGTGGAAGTGTTAAAGGAGATGGAATAATGTCTACCCCTTCGACCTCACTTACTGCAACGATCGTTGAACCCACCATCTTTGAACTTTCCTCTCCCGGCAGACTCGGCGTGACCATGCCCGCCTCTGACGTGCCGACAGTTGATCTGCCTCCCAGGGATCTGCTGCGATCCGAACTTCCCCTGCCCGAACTCGCTGAGGTGGATGTCGTGCGCCACTACACGAGGTTGAGCAAATTCAACTACAGCGTGGACGACGGCTTCTATCCTTTGGGATCATGCACCATGAAATACAACCCGAAGATCAACGAAGATACCTGCCGCCTGCCCGGCTTTCTCTACACTCACCCGCTGCAGCCGATCGAAACCGTGCAAGGCAACCTTGTCCTGATGTTTGAATTACAGGAATGGTTAAAAGAGATCAGTGGATTTGCCGGCGTGACCCTGCAGCCTGCCGCTGGCGCACACGGAGAATTTACCGGTGTGTTAATGATGGCGGCTTACCACAAATCACGCGGCGACAGCAAACGAACCAGGATGTTGATCCCCGATGCCGCACATGGGACGAACCCCGCCTCGGCCGGCATGTTGGGTATGAGTGTTGTCACCATCCCGTCGGATGAGCGCGGCAATGTGGATCTGAAAGCCCTAGAAGCGGCCTGTGATGATACCGTTGTCGGCATGATGCTGACCAATCCCAATACCCTCGGCATGTTCGACGAACACATTGAAAAGGTTGTCAAGCTGGTCAAGGATTGCGGCGGCTTGATGTACGGCGACGGCGCGAACCTGAACGCACTGCTCGGCATTGTTCGCCCTGGCGACCTGGGCTTTGACGTGATGCATTTCAACCTGCACAAGACGTTCTCCGTCCCCCATGGCGGCGGCGGACCCGGCTCTGGTCCCGTCGGCGTCAGTAAGAGGCTGTTGGACTTTCTCCCATCACCGCTGGTTGGCATCGTTGAAGAAGCTGACGGGGATATGGCTCCACTATATGGCTTTATCACACCCGAGCAAAGCATCGGACGCATGAAAGCCTTCCACGGTCATTTCGGTGGCGGCCTCGTCCGCGCCTACACCTATATCGCCATGCATGGACCTGATGGATTGAAGGATATTGCTCAATACGCGGTCTTGAACGCCAATTATCTGCAGGCAAAATTACGCGGGACATATACCATCCCCTACGACCGGATCTGTATGCACGAATTCGTTGCTGAAGGTCAGTTCGCCGGCAGTGATGTGCGCGCGCTCGATATCGCCAAGCGCTTGATGGATTACAAATTCCACCCGCCGACGAATTACTTCCCGCTCATCGTCCATGAAGCGTTGATGATCGAACCAACCGAGACCGAGAACAAGGATACGCTCGACCGCTTTGCGGATGCCCTGATCAAGATCGCGGAAGAGGCCAGGACACAACCTGAACTGCTCCACACCGCGCCGCACACCACTCCGTTCGGAAGAATGGATGAAGTGAAAGCCGCGAGAGAGCTGGTGCTTTGTTGTTGGCTGCCTGAAGGATATGATAGTGAAAAGTGATTGAGAACCGGTAATTGCTGAAGAAAAAAAGCCCTGGAGATTTCCCCGCTCCGGGGCTTTTTCATGCGCTTGACGGGGTTATAATAGTTATTAGTTCCACCCCAGCCTGGACTTCCAATGCACCGTGATGGATCCAAAAGAAAAATCTGAGAGAACCAAATGCCTATCATCACCTCAAAACACAAGGACTTGTTCCGCACCCCCACCACGGAAGACAAATTAAGTCTCTTCCAAATGCTGATGGACGCCAACGAGTTAACTGTCACCCTGTCGCTGGCGTTGCTGAAGATCATTCATGGGGAGCTAAATAACAACCAGACCCCCGACCGATCTGGGTTTAAACGGTATGCCGAGGCGATCGCGACTTTACGTTATCGCATGATGGATACACTTCAATTGGTGGTGGCGGCGTGGAAGAACCATCAGACCACGCCCACAACACCTGAGGAGTGGTGGCACGATGATAGTCCCAAAGGATAAAGAGTTGAAATATGAAGCAATTCCGTAACCCTGAGAATCTCCACAAGCCGCTTGGGGGATACTCGCATCAGGTGGAGATCACGGGTGACGGGCGGATGCTCCTCCTTTCGGGGCAGGTCGGCATGAAACTTGACGGCAACATCCCCGAAGACCCCATTGAGCAGTTGGACATTGCTTTTGAGAATATTTTCCGCAACCTGCAAGCCGCAAACATGCAGGTGACAGATCTGGTCAAGTTGATCTTTTACCTGGCAGGTGAATGGAACACCGACGAACGCCGCACACTGACGGCAGCCAAATTGGGGGGACATCAGCCCGCCATGACCTTGATCTACGCAGCGGCGCTGGCAAGTCCAGCGCTTAAGGTTGAGATCGATGCCTGGGCTTGTTGTGAATGAATCCTGGACGTACACACCTTCAACAAGTACTGTAGTTGTTTTGAGATGATCAGAAAAGGACCCTGTATGAACGATTTACTCACACAAGAGTTCGAACGGCTTCAGAAATTATTCCATTCTGCCAATCGACCGTTCCCGGGATTTAGTGGTGCAACAGACGCCGATTTTATACGTGTATATAAAAAAACAGGGATTAATTTGTCTGGCGGCATTGTGGATTTTTATAAACAGATAAATGGATCGGACGAGGAAATATTGGCTGTGTTTTCTGATGAACCTACAGCATGCAAATTCAACTCCCTCGAGACTGCCTTATTTAAATGGGGCGCCGTCCAACCGAACATTGATGCCTATTATCTTAAACTGCAAAATACATGGAACGGTTACAACCAGGACCCTCCCCGCAATATAAGGATTAAACCAGATCTATGGGCAAATAAACTCTGGTTCCCATTTGGAGATTTCAATGGCGGAGCAACAATCCTATACTGGGATTCGGATCCAGCACCAGCAGGTAAAGTTGGCCAAATTATTGTTTACCAGCACAATCCGGAAGCTTATTATTACGTCGCTCCTGATTTTGAGACATTCTTATTAAAGTCAAATGACCTCTTTAAAGAGTATCGACGTGAACTTTTAGAAAAAAAATTTGATTAATTCTTTGGCATGTATTCTGCCAATTGCCTTCGTTCTTAATAAGGAATATCCAATGACAATCCCCACACTTCTCGAAACCCTCCCCTACGGACCTGCACCCGAAACCTCCAAGCCCGCGTTGGATTGGATCGCTGCGCACAACGGCAGGTTCCAACTGTTCATCAATAACGAATGGCGCGACCCGTCCACTGGGGAATGGTATCCATCCATCAACCCTGCCACAAAGAAAAAACTGGCAGACATTGCCAAAGCCGGTGAAGACGACGTGCAGGATGCGGTCAAAGCGGCTCGAAAGGCTTTTCGAAGCTGGAGTCAGCTTTCTGGTCATGCACGGGCCCGGTATTTATATGCCATTGCGCGTCAGATCCAAAAACATGCGCGCCTGTTCGCTGTCCTCGAAAGCATGGACAATGGCAAGCCGATCCGCGAGACGCGTGACATTGACATTCCTCTCGTTGCGCGCCACTTTTATTATCACGCGGGCTGGGCGCAGATCATGTCCACCGAACTGCGCGGATACGAACCGGTTGGCGTGGTCGGGCAGATCATCCCATGGAATTTCCCGATGCTGATGTTATCGTGGAAGGTCGCGCCCGCGCTGGCAATGGGCAACACGGTGGTTTTAAAGCCGGCAGGCTTCACTTCACTAACCGCGCTGCTATTTGCAGAAATTTGTGAAAAGATCCTGCCGCCTGGCGTGTTCAACGTGCTGACAGGCGAAGGCAGAAAAATGGGCATGGCACTGGTCAATGCAGATGTGGATAAGATCGCATTCACCGGTTCAACAGATGTTGGGCGGACACTGCGCAAGGCAACGGCTGGCACGGCCAAAAAGATCTCCCTTGAACTGGGCGGTAAATCCCCGTTCATAGTCTTCGACGACGCAGATCTGGATTCAGCGGTGGAAGGCGTGGTGGACGCGATCTGGTTCAACCAGGGTCAGGTCTGCTGTGCAGGGTCGCGCCTGCTGGTACAGGAAGGCGTTGCTGAAAAGATGTACACCAAGTTGAAGGCACGCATGGAAAAATTGCGTGTCGGTGACCCCCTTGATAAAACCACAGACATTGGCGCGATCGTCTCACCTGCACAAAAAGAAACCATTGATTCATATGTGCAAAAAGGCAGGGACGAAGGCGCAGATGTCTGGCAGCCATCCACGCCCTGCCCCGCCGAAGGCTATTACTACCCGCCGACTTTATGCATGAACGTTGCACCTGCTTCCACCATCGCACAGGAAGAGATCTTCGGTCCTGTGCTCGCTGCAATGACCTTCCGCACTCCCGCAGAGGCGGTCAAATTAGCCAACAACACGCGCTACGGCCTTGCCGCATCCATCTGGAGTGAGGATATTAATTTAGCCCTGGATATTGCCACGCAAGTCAAAGCCGGCTCGGTCTGGATCAATTCGACCAACCTGTTCGATGCCGCCTCAGGATTTGGCGGATATCGTGAATCGGGATTTGGCCGCGAGGGCGGGAAGGAAGGTCTGTGGGAATACGTTAAGAAGACAAAGGACGAAAGTCTGAAAATTGAAAAGAAAAAAGCGAAAAGTGAGAAGTCAAGGAACGTTCAACGTCCGGCGCTCAATGCACAGCCTGCCATTGATAGAACCGCCAAACTCTTCATCAACGGCAAACAAGCCCGTCCCGACAGCGGCTACTCATTGAATGTGACCGACCCCGGCGGGAACCTGATCGGCGAAGTGGGACATGGCAGCCGCAAGGACATTCGCAACGCAGTGGAAGCGGCACGCAGCGCGGCAGACAAATGGGCCCGCACCACCGGCCACAGCCGCGCACAGATCCTCTATTATCTCGGTGAGAATCTTAACGCCCGCAGTGATGACTTCGCAAAACGCATCAGCCAACAGACAGGGGTGGATCTGGATTCTGCCAATGAGGAAGTACAAGCGGGCATCGAAGCCTTGTTCACCGCCGCCGCCTGGGCAGATAAATATGATGGGGTCGTCCATAATACACCGATCCGCAATGTAACAATTGCCGTCCCCGAAGCCATCGGCGTGATGGGCATTCTTCTGCCAGACGATCACTCATTGCTGGCATTGTGCAAATTAGCCGCCTCAGCCCTGGCAATGGGTAATGTTTTGGTCGTTGTTCCCTCTCAAAACGCGCCGCTGACGGCAACAGATTTTTATCAGGTACTGGAAACATCCGATGTCCCCGCTGGCACATTCAACATTGTGACCGGAGCGCGTGATGAACTGGCAAAAACCCTCTCAGAGCATGATGATGTGGATGTGGTCTGGTATGCCGGCTCACCCGAAGGACAAAAGGCTGTGCAAATTGCATCCATTGGAAACATGAAGCAGACCTGGGTGATGCGCGTCACAGGCGACCTGCCTGAAATGGATGAAATATTGCGGCACAGCACCCAGGTGAAAAATATCTGGGTGCCATACGGCGGGTGAAAAAGAGGAACTCCCAATGGCATGGACTGCCATCATACCCATCCATGGCATGGACTCCCCGCCTGACTTCCCGTTCAACTTCATCTGATCAATAGTGACAGGCGATTCCTGATACGGAATCGCCTGTCTTCCGTTAATTACTGTTTCATTGCTTAAATAATTTTGTTATCACACAAGACCTCCAGCCTGTATAATAAGTAAATTCAACGGGGATGCCATACAAAATTTTTAATTGACCTGTGCAACAAGGATCAAGCTTATGGAAAATTTCCTGCCTGGCGATTTTGGAGAGACCCCTGCTGGCAATGACAGAAAAGACCCTCCGCCCCAAAAATGTCCGCATTGCCAGAAAATAATTAAATCACCTTCGTTAATATGTCCCCATTGCAGCCTGCCATTGGATAGACCATTCCAAATGGAATTATCTCCAAAACTCCCGCGTCAACCCTGGCGCAGGTTGTTACGGCCGCAGACAATTATCCTTGCTGTGGTCATGGTGGCTGCCGTATTGGGTATCTACGGTTTCTTTGTCATACAACGACTTTCAAGTGATTATTACATTACAACGGGTGATCGATTAATGGCGGAAGGTGATAAAACTGCCATTGAATATTACCGGCAGGCTGTGCAACTGGGTCCGCAAAACCCCGAAGCCCTGGAAAGACTTGGTTGGGCGGAATATCAACTTGCGCTTGACACCGATGCCCTCCAGCATTTCGAAAGCGCTCTAGCACTAGACCCGGACAGGCTGATGAGCCTTTATGGCGCAGGAATATCCGCCTATCAACTCCGTGATTATGAAGGTTCAAGCTCTTACCTGAATCGCGTGATCGAAATCACCCCAGGCCATGTTGGGGCTTACGAATACCTGGGCCTTGCCGAATATCGCCTGGGAAAATATGATCTTGCCTACGAGCACCTTAACAGAGCCTGGATTTACAATCCGCAAAATGGAACCACCATTTATTATCTGGCTCGTATTCTCGCACAACGCGGTCAAGCCAGTCTTGCAATTGAAAACTTTGATCAAGCCGAGAAATTGGGCTTTGACCCAACCCCCATAGCCTTTGCACGTGGACTGGCGTGGATGCAGACGGGAAATTATGAATTTGCACGTGATGACCTGCAGAAGGCTTTAGTTGCCTCCCCAACGCGGATGGATGTATCCCTGTCACTGGCAAAAGCTTTTTACCTGCTTGGGGATTATACGGCGGCAAAGACACAGCTGTCCACCTTGCAGGCAGATGTGCCTCCCATTCTCCAATCAGACTACCTTGCTTTATCGGGTTGGATCTCGCTGCGTCAAGGTGATACAACCACGGCCCGCGACACATTCAACCTTTGGTTAAACCTGAATTCAAATAATGACCAGGCATTAAACGCATTCGGCTGGGCAGCTTTCTATTCTGGTGATTGCGAGACAGCAAAAATATATTTTGAGAATGCCATTCAGTCAATGCAAGGGGAATGGATGGTCAACAACGATTCCCTTGCCGCCCCGGATGAGACGCCTCAAACTGGTCTGGAAGCGCAATGTCAATAATTACCAAGGATAAATAATATGAGAAAACCACCTTCCCATTTTTCCCTTCCCCGATGCCTGACTGCTGGTCAAAGTCAAGGTCAGGGTCTGGTGGAATACGTAATCTTGATCTCTGTCATTGGTTTATCAACAGTGATTGGACTGACCCTCTTTGGAGGCTCCGTCCAGGGTGGTTTTATAAAAGCCTGTGCAAAAATGGGGAATAATGAATGTCAGGCCGCACAGATCGAAACGCCAATTGCTGCAGGTACCATGACCCCAACTTTGGCAGTATCCGTGACGCCTTCATTGGTACCCACGGCCACATCCACCTTGTCTGAGCCCGAGCCCACCCGCCAGCCTATTGTGCCGATACTGACCGTCGTACCTGCTCCGACCATCGAATTATTAACGATGAGAATTAAAGTGGTTCTCAATAATAGCGGCGGGAAGAATAACCCTGGAGGAATACAGGTGGTGATCCATGACACCGCCGGTGTATATGTCGCGGAAGGTGTGACAGATGCCAAAGGCGACATCTCTTTTTCTGTTCAGCGTGGAAGTTACCTTGTTGACACATTTTATGCTAATGTCTGGCAAACGGACGGACCAATCTCGGTATCCAATTCGAAGGAGAATGTCATTCATCGTTAGTTCATTATTCAATACGGCGCATGGAAGCACGAAGATAATCCGCCCATCCTGACCCTGGATATTCACCAACCCGCAACTATTTTATAATATCGGTGTCTCATATTACATGACAGTCGCCCTCGCCAGTGACTGTCATGTTTGTTATGGAATATTTCACCCGGAGGAAAAATGAAAAAAGCAGGCAAATTTATTGCAAGAGGGATCACCTTAATCGTCATTCTCGCGCTGGTCGTGGGCGCGGGCGGATTGTTCTATTTCAAGAGCCATCTGCCAAACTCTGTGGCCGGGCAATCCTTCCCGCAAATAGACGGTGAGATCCAGGTTACCGGGCTGGACGGCACAGTGGATGTCTATCGCGACAACATGGGCATACCGCACATTTACGCATCCACCACCCACGATCTGTTTTTTACACAAGGTTATGTCCACGCGCAGGATCGATTTTGGCAGATGGACTCGTGGCGTCACATCGGGTCGGGCGAACTCTCAAAAATGTTCGGCAAAGGACAAGTGGAAACCGATTCCTTCCTCCGCACCCTTGGCTGGAGACAAACTGCCGAAGCTGAATTGGAACAGATCAGTCCTGAGTCAAAAGCCATTCTGAATGCCTATACCGACGGCGTGAATGCGTATCTCAAAGATCACACCGACACAGCGCTCAGCCTTGAGTATGCTGTGCTGGGCTTGCTCAGCCCCGATTACGTTATCGAAGAATGGCAACCCGTCCACTCGCTGACCTGGGGTAAAGCCATGGCCTGGGATTTGCGCGGCAACATGGGCGACGAGATCGAGCGTGCTGTCCTGCTCAAGACATTTACCCCCGAACAAGTGGCACAGCTCTTCCCCGCTTATCCCGAAGACCATCCTGTGATCGTAAACAAGATCGAGGGCAGCATCACAACCGCCTCCACCTTGAAGGTTGAACAGTCTGCCTTCAACTACTCAACCCTCCCACTGGACGATCTGGCATACAACACATCGCTGCTTGATGCATCCCTTGGAGCGTGGAACGACGGTATCGGTTCAAACTCGTGGGCTGTCTCGGGTGAGTTGACAGGAACAGGCATGCCCTTGCTTGCGAATGATCCGCATCTAAGCATCCAAATGCCTTCCATTTGGTATCAGGTGGCAATGCACTGCCTGCCCTTAAATGATGCGTGTCCGTTCGAAGTGGCGGGCTTTTCCTTTGCGGGTGTGCCGGGTGTGGTCATCGGCCACAACGCGAAGATCGCCTGGGGCTTCACCAACACAGGTCCCGATGTGATGGATCTGTACATCGAAAAAGTAAATCCAGAAAACCCCGATCAATATGAAGTCAACGGCGAATGGGTGGACTTTGTCACCCGGACAGAATCAATTCCCGTCGTCGGCGGCGAATCGGTCAGCCTTACAGTCCGCAGCACCCGCCACGGCCCGGTCATCTCTGACACGTATGATCCGCTAAAGGATACCGGCGATCCAAAAGATACCGAATTCGAAGCCTTCCAGGACCGCGCAGGCGTCGACCTGCCCGAGCAATATGTCATCGCCCTTGCGTGGACCGCACTCACCCCGTCCACTCCGTTCGAAGCGATCTGGGGATTTGACAAGGCGCAAAACTGGGAAGAATTCCGCGAAGCCGCGCGCGGTTTCCATGTGCCCGCACAAAACCTGCTCTATGCAGATGTGGAGGGGAACATCGGCTACCAAATGCCTGGTGACATTCCGATCCGCGCCAAAGGGGATGGCACAGTTCCCGTCCCGGGCTGGACAGATGAATATGCGTGGACAGGTTTCATTCCGTTTGAAGAACAGCCCTACGCCTTCAACCCTGCCGAAGGCTACATTGTGACTGCCAACAATCAGGTCGCGCCGAATGATTATCCATATCTCATCACACAGGATTGGGATTACGGTTTCCGCGCCAACCGCATTGTGAGCATGATCCAAAATGCACCCGCAAAAATTGATATTGCCTACATCCAAAAAATTCACGGCGATGCATTCGATGCGAATGGCGAAGTCTTCCTACCCCTTCTGCTGGATGCGGATCACGCATCCGACCTGATACCCGCGCTGGACACGCTAAAGAATTGGGATCTCCAGGACCGGGCAGATTCCACCTCAGCCGCTGTATTCAATGCCTTCTGGCGCAACTTCCTGCAGAACACATTTAACGATGAAATTCCCGAGCGTTACTGGGTGGACGGCGGTTCACGCTGGAACAATGTCATGCGCACAATGGCAGAAAACCCCAACGACCCGTTCTGGGATGACAAATCCACAACCAATGTGACCGAAACGATGAACGACATGATCAAGGTCTCATTTGCAGAAGGCGTTGCTGAATTGCAGACGATGTATGGCAAAGACATGTCCAAATGGATCTGGGGTGACATGCACGCCTCAACCTTCCGCAATTCGACCCTCGGCGAGTCCGGTGTCTCGTTGATCGAAGACCTCTTTAACCGCGGACCTATTCCCACCGGGGGTGGTGAAGCCATTGTTAACGCCACGGGCTGGTCTGTGAAAGACGGTTACGAAACCAACTGGCTGCCGTCCATGCGCATGATCGTGGATCTGGGCAACCTGAACAATTCGATCACGGTTCATACGACAGGGCAATCAGGTCACGCATACAACAAGCACTATGACGATATGGCTGCCATGTGGGCAGACATAAAATACTATCCCATGTGGTGGGAGCAGAGCTCAGTGATAAAGGATGGCGAAGGGCATTTGAAATTGGTGCCATAGGCGCGGGGCGGTAATAAGGAAATAAAAAAGGTGATGGCAGCTTTTGAAGTGCCATCACCTTTTTTAGTATGTGGATATTGCCGCGCATCGACCTAACCATTCAGGGAATGAGACGGACTTTACATAAGATTTTGCAGGAAACAGGCTATGTGAGTCGCAATATCAGGCGGGGAAGGCCTGATATTGCGACTCACGAACATATGATGGGTGGTTAATAAGCTACAAACCTTAAAGAAAAGCACGATGCGTACCCGATCTATTTTCTCGAATCTTATATTTGTTTTGTACAAAGCCATTCTTGAATGACTGTGATTTTAACAACAGCATTTTGACATCCCTTTCCAATTTACCAAACAGCGGCAGACCATCTCCGAGCAGAACAGGAATGGTGGTAATGGTCATTTCGTCCACGAGTGATTCACTTAGGAAGCGCTGGATGGTCACGCCGCCGTCGAGGTAAATGTGATTCACACCGCGCCGCTCCATTTCCTTGACCAACTCTCTGGGAGATAAATGCAGCACCTCCACTTTGTCTGCAAGTCCGGCTGGAAGGGTCAATTCCCTGCTGGTAAGCACGCTCACTTTTTTATAATAAGGCCACGCACCGAAGGTGAGGACTTTTTCAAATGTATTTCGTCCCATGACAATATGGTCGATCGTAGACATGAACGCCGGATAACCAAAATCCTCCCCGCCCTCTTCGCCAGCAGGGAGCCAGTTCAGGTCGCCATTTTTACGGGCGATGAAACCATCCAGGCTGACTGCAATGTACACGGAAATTTTTACGGTCATGGGACATCTCCTTGTTTTAATATGCGCTGCTGGAAAATAAATTTCCGAAGGTTGGTCTTCGGAAATTTATTCCATATTCAACAATGTTTATGTTCAAACCCCGGGTTAATTGGGGTGGATCAATATGACCGGGATATGCGAATGATGCACAACCCTGTCCGCGACACTGCCCAGCAGCCAGCGCTTAACTCCTAAGTAACCATGGGTGGACATGGCGATCACATCGGCATGGGTTTCGTCAGCGGCTTCCAATATCTCTTCTGAAACCACACCCTCACGCGTCATGCCGGTCACTCTAACGCCTTCATCCTGAAGTTTGGAAACCTCTGCCTTCATGTAGTCTTTCGCCTCTTTCTCTATCATATGGATAATGTTGTCGCCGCCAGCGGGGTTATGAGCAAAGAGGTATCGGGCAGGTGTGACCGCCACCCGCAAGAGAACGATTTCCGCGCCTTCTGATCTTGCCAGGGCTTGTGCATGAGGAAGTACCGCCTCTGCAAGAGGTGAACCATCAAGGGGAACAAGAATTTTCTTATACATGACACATCTCCTTTTTTTGTGCGAAAAAAACACGCTAAAGGGCATGTGAACACTTATACGCCATCCCGCAGGTACCCCCACAGCCAAACCTGCAATACAGGTACATATCTACAGGCACTGCCTGCAGGACATTCCACCTAAGTAAGTGAACATGTCCATTCATACTATAGCAAAATATGAAGATGGTTTCAAGCAACCAGCGACCCGATCCAGCTCAGGAGACCCAACTACACGCGGGGTTTATTCCAAAAAATCACCAGACAGGAAAAGTGAATATCCCTGCATAACCTGCCAGCAGATCCAGCAGGTCGAAGGTGCGGGTGGAAAAAAATTTGGGAAGGAACAGGGCAAGGATCAACCCAATTGAAAGTGTCACCCGAACCGGATATTTGAACGGACGCGAGGAGAGAATTGCGCAGGTAAGAACAAAATCAAAGAGCCCAAAAAGGATAAAGTGTCCAATCTTATCCCCATTCGGAAAATCATAGAGCGCGCGTATCGAATACGGCAGATTCCCGTTATCCGCAAGAACAATGACGGCGATCACAAAAATAAGAAAAAACACGCTGATGTATTTCATAAAAAATGGGCCGGGCTGCTGGCCCGACCCACAAAATTATTCTTTTGATTCCTCAGCAAGAGCAGCCACAGATCTCTTCCGTATTTGGTACGCGAACAAGGCAAAAGTGATGATCCCGATATAATTTGTCAACAAGTCTGCCAGGGAAGCATCCCGGTTTGCGATGGGCGCCTGGGAGATTTCCTCCAGGGTAAAGATCGCCAGCAGGAACAGGGTGAAGATGATGGAAATTCGCTTCCAATTTTGCCCGGGCAATAACTGCATTGCAGTCCTGTTAACCAGAAAACTCAGGAAACCGATCAAAAAGAAATGAGCTGCCTTGTCCCCAAGCGGGATCCTGTTCATCACCCACACAAGGAAATCCAGCTTACCCATATTGGCAAAAACGATCAGGGTAACCAGGAAAAGAGAAAAAAGAACAGTGACCCAGATCACGCAGGCGTCTTTTCCACTTTCGCTTCGTTGCGAGCCTTCCACCACTCGAAGACCATCGGCAAGACCGAGATCAGGATGATGACGATGATCACATATTCAAAATTATGGCGCACGAATGGGATATTGCCAAAGAAATACCCTGCGAAGGTAAAGAGCGCCACCCACGTGATGCCGCCAATAAAGTTATAAGTGATGAAATAACCATAGGTCATCTTGCCAATGCCTGCTACAAATGGGGCAAAGGTGCGAACGATCGGCACAAAACGCGCAAGGAAGATGGCTTTGCCGCCATGCTTTTCAAAGAAGGCGTGCGTCTTCTCCAAATATTCCTTTTTGATCCATTTGATATTATAGGCGCGGTCTCCCAAATAATGACCGATGGAATAATTGACCGTATCGCCAAGAATTGCGGCAACCATCAACAAGCCTGCCAGAAACCAGACGTTCAAGGAACCAAGCGCTGCAAATGTACCAGCCGCAAACAACAGGGAATCGCCTGGCAGGAAGGGCATGATCACCAGGCCCGTCTCGACAAAAATTACCACAAACAAAATACCATACGTCCATGCGCCATACTGGGAAATGATGGTATCCAGATATTCATCCAAATGCAGGAACAGGTCGATCAGAAACGTTACAACTTCCATTTTAATTTACTCGCTTTCATTATTATTATTTTCAAAGTGTGGACATTTTTCAGCCAATGGGCGGAGATTATACACTGCTTTCTTTTTTCGTATCAATTCGGATTAGCCAATCACCCAGCGCCAGGAATACCAGGCACCCAATCGCACCCACACCAACATCCAGTGCGCCCAAGATCAGCAGGTGCCAGCCGAGCCAAATGCTGATCCCCTGCCCTATAACAAAACCCAATGTGCTCAATCCCAAATACAACAACAAACGCCAGCCGCTTCCGCCGCGCAGAGTGTGAAATAGCGCACCGATGAACCATGAGATCAACAGGGCAATAATCAGGATAGGTATGGTCATGGGAAGAAAGGGTGAACAAGGAAGGATGA
>JFJP01037106.1_pt1 | contig 45918 bp, 34 predicted proteins | sample 431651 | NCBI WGS metagenome assembly JFJP01 (sample SAMN02602958, study PRJNA72255) | Microbial mat metagenome, whole genome shotgun sequencing project. | biome: fresh water; feature: sink hole; material: water; isolation source: purple microbial (photo- and chemosynthetic) mats found in...
GGTAAAAATTTGATTGATAGCGCTTTGCTCGAAAAACAAAAAGCGGAAGGCGTAAGCCGTAAATTGGTTCGTTTTGAACTTAGTGAGCGTGGCATTCCGCGTCATGGTTACGATATTACAAACTTACAGGGCGAAAAGATAGGAGAAGTTACGTCGGGCTGTATGATTCCGGGCACAAAAACAGGAATTGGCATGGGTTATGTGCAGGCAGCTTATTCAAAAGCCGGTTCGGAAATCGGAATTCAGATTCGAAACAACAATTTAAAAGCGGTAGTTGTAAAATAAAACCACTTTTTATTCGATAAAACCACCGCCCAAAATCCTATTATTCAGGTAAAAAACAGCTGACTGGCCAGGAGCAATGGATTCGAGCGGTTCGTGGAGCAGTACTTGTGCACGGTTATCGGATAGAAAATGCACACGGCAAGCGGTATTTTGTTTTCGGTAGCGAATGCGACAATATATGTCGGTTTCGCTGCCGAAAATTGTTTTATCCACTACATTCACCGAATGAATTGTAAATTCGGTTTTGTACATAGCCGAAAGTGGCGCTAAGACTACTTCGTTTTTTTCGGGTAAAATCTGCTTTACAAAAACTTTCCTATTGAGGTGTATCAGTCCGCGTCGCTGTCCAACGGTGTACAAAGCAAAGCCATTGTGCCTACCGAGCACATTTCCGCTTTCGTCCACAAAATTTCCGGCATAAATGTACTCGTCGGGATTCGTTAATTGCGACTTGAGAAAAGGGCGATAATCCCCTTGACAAAAACAAGCTCCGAGACTGTCTTTTTTTTCGGAAACTTTCCGAAAACCATGTTCAGCAGCTATTTTGCGAACATCTGTTTTGTAAAAACCTCCCAATGGAAATACGATTCGAGCCAATTGTTGCTGCGTAAGTCCCCACAAAAAGAAAGATTGGTCTTTATCCGGATCTACGCCCTGGCATACAAAATAGTGCTCATTCTCGTTTTCAATCTGTACGTAGTGACCCATAGCTACTTTCGGACAGCCCAAACGGTCGGCTTCGTCAATCATTAGTTTCCATTTCAACTCGTTGTTGCACTTCACACAAGGGAAAGGAGTTCGACCCGCAAGGTATTCGTTTACAAAATAACCCACAATTTTTTCCTTAAAAAGCGCACGGGCATCGTAAGTGACGTGCTGAATTCCTAATTGTTGGCACAACTCTTCCGCATCTTTCAAATGTTGGTTTTCGCCTTCTTCCCAAAACCGAAACGTAATACCCACAACTTCGTAGCCCTGCTGCTGCAAAAGAATGGCAGCTACCGAACTATCGGTGCCGCCACTCATGCCTAACAAAATGCGTTTATCCATTACTTCGCAATTCTTCTAAGTCCTCGCTTAGCAGTTCCCATTCGTACATTTTATGTTCCAACTCTCGTTGTTTTTTTTGGAATTTCATAATAAAATCGCTATCGGTTGCAAATTCTGGTAATTGCAATTTCTGACTCATTTCGGCCAAATCAATTTCGTATTTCTGAATTGCGATTTCCATTTCCTCCACATCTCGTTCGGCTTTTCGAATTTTACGATTCAATTCCTTGCGAGCTTCGTATCCTAATTTATTATCCGAAACCGTTTTATCTGCCTCCTGAGCCTCTTTCCTTTCAAGTGTTTTAATTTCGAGTTCGCTCAGGTTTTGCATTTTTTTATACTGCAAAAAAGCATAAATACCACCCAAATGTTCGCGTACTTTTTTATTGCCAAACTCATACACTTTATCAACTAAACCGTCGAGAAATTCACGGTCGTGCGACACGATTATTGCAGTGCCATCAAAAGTTTTAATCGCCTCTTTGAGCACTTCTTTGGAGCGCATATCCAAATGGTTGGTAGGTTCATCGAGAATCAGTAAATTCACCGGTTCGAGTAAAAGTCGAATCATTGCCAATCGGCTTCGCTCACCACCCGACAGCACTTTCACTTTTTTGTCGGAAGCTTCGCCTCCAAACATAAAAGCACCCAAAATATCGCGAATTTTGGTACGAATATCGCCCACAGCTACGTAATCAATGGTTTCGAAAACGGTTTTACTTTCGTCGAGCAACGAAGCTTGGTTTTGTGCAAAATAGCCAATTTTCACATTGTGTCCGTGTTTGAGCTTTCCCGAAAACTCAATTTCATCCATTATACATTTCACCAAAGTCGATTTTCCTTCGCCATTCTTACCCACCAATGCTACTTTTTCGCCTCGGTTGATAATTAAACCAATATTATCGAGCACTACATGAGTACCATAAGCTTTAGTCAAATTTTCCACTTCTATTGGGATAATTCCCGAATGAGGTGCTGGTGGAAATTTAAGGTGTAGACGCGAATTGTCTTCCATATCCACTTCGAGGCGCGCCACCTTATCGAGCTGTTTAATACGTGATTGTACCTGAACAGCTTTGGTAGCCTTGTAGCGAAAACGGTCGATAAAATCCTCCGTTTCCTGAATCATTTTCTGCTGATTTTCGTATGCGCGCACCTGTTGCTCGTGTCGTTCTTTGCGCAGTTCAACGTATTTGGAATAATTGACGTTGTAGTCGTAAATTTTACCCAGAGAAATTTCGATAGTGCGTGTAGTAACGGCATCGATAAAAGCCTTATCGTGCGAAACAAGCAGCACTGCACTTCCCGAAGTAACTAAAAAGTTTTCGAGCCACTGTATGGATTCTATATCGAGATGATTGGTAGGCTCATCGAGCAACAAAATATCGGGGCGCTGTAGCAAAATTTTAGCCAATTCGATACGCATACGCCATCCGCCACTAAATTCGGCACATTGTCGTTCGAAATCGGTGCGCAGAAAGCCCAAGCCCAATAATGTTTTTTCTATTTCGCCATAAAAATTACCACTTCCAACAATATTGAGGTGCTCGGTATGATGCGAAAGACGGTCTATTAAATCGTGGTACGATACACTCTCATAATCAGTTCGGTCGGCTAATTCCTGACTAATTTTGTCTATTTGCACTTGCAACGAAGTAATATGTTCGAAAGCTTTTTCAGCCTCCTGCATTACTGTTGTTCCATGATTATGAATCATGTGCTGCGGCAAATAACCGATAGTGAGGTCTTTGGGAATGGTGATTTTGCCACGCGTAGGAGCTTGAGTTCCGGCAAATACTTTCAATAAAGTTGTTTTTCCGGCACCGTTTTTTCCTACAAGCGCAATTTTATCTTTTTGATTTACCAGAAAAGTAATTTCGTCGAACAAAGGCGACCCACCAAATTCAATTGTAAGTTGTTCTACTGAAATCATTTATTATTTTGATGTGATGATGTGTTGAAGTGATAATGTTATGACGTTTTACCGTTGTATAATAATTTTGCAAAGTTACAAAAAAAAACATAGCAATAGAACATACTTAAAATACTTATTAGTGATTCGGGATAACTATATAAATATACGCTTTTCATGTCCAAAGAAGGGAGTGTATATGTTCCTATAGAATTTCGGAATAGCCCTGAAAAGGCTTGTTTGAAAGCTGTTGATGATTGTGATTTATTCTTAGGAATTATATTTCCACGTTATGGATTAGGTATAACACATAAAGATGTGTTTTGGCATGAACATATTAATCACCTGCATCCAAGGATTTGTTGGCACTAACTTAGTGCAGGCTTTGAAAGCCAACCAGAGCAATTGATGGGGTGGAAATTGAGTTTGTGGTGGTGTTTTTCAGAAATAATATTATCTTTGTAATTATTACGATTGTAATTATCCTAAAAAAGCTATAATTTGTGTCGGTAAAAAATCCATTTGTCATTAGCGGCTGTATTTCGCCCTATTATTTTTGTGATAGGGAAGAAGAGGCAAAAACCTTGGTTCGCTATCTTACCAATAATCGGAATACGGCACTAATTTCTACCCGCAGGATGGGGAAAACTGGCTTAATTCAGCATTGTTTTCAGATGCCCGAAATTCGTGACTCTTTTCATTGCTTTTTTATTGATATTTATGCCAGTTCAAATCTCCGCGATTTAGCATTCGTATTGGGCAAAGTTGTATCGGTAAACTCAGCCGATTTTATTCGCAGGCACCAACTACGTTCGGCCAGCTCCATACAAGCAGCTATGAAATACCTGTTAGAAAAGGACCTAATGACGGTTGAAAATCAGGTGTATTCGGTTTACGATCGTTTTTTTTGATTTTGGCTGAAAGAGAATTTTTAAAAAATATTGATAATGAACATATTAATCACCGGTATTCACGGTTTTGTAGGCACCAATTTAGTGCAGGCTTTAAAAGCAAACCATAGCATTTATGGATTGGATATTGTTAGCCCCCAAAAGGAGGGAGTTGTGCATACTTTTGGGTGGAATGACTTGGATGCTTTACCTCCAATTGATGCAATAATTCATTTAGCTGGCAAAGCGCACGATACAAAAAATCAGACCGTAGCTCAAACGTACTTCGACATTAACACCGGTCTCACACAGAAAATATACAATTGGTTTAGGGCTTCGTCGGCAACGAAATTTATCTTTTTCAGTTCGGTAAAAGCCGCTGCCGATAGGGTAGAGGGCATTTTAACCGAAGAAGTGGAGCCTACACCGCTTGGACCTTATGGCGAAAGCAAAATTGCAGCGGAGAAATATATTCTTGTAGAGACGCAATGCTTTGCGTCTGAAAATACCAAAAAGACGCAAAGCATTGCGTCTGATTCTGAGACGCAAAGCGTTGCGATTGATTCTGAGACGCAAAGCATTGCGATTGATTCTGAGACGCAAAGCATTGCGATTGATTCTGAGACGCAAAGCATTGCGTCTCTACGGCAAAATTATTACATTCTTCGTCCCTGCATGATTCATGGGCCAGGAAATAAGGGAAACCTAAATTTGCTGTACAATGTGGTAAAACGAGGAATACCATATCCGTTGGGTGCTTTCGAAAATCGTCGTTCGTTTTGTTCTATCGATAATCTGAGTTATGTAATTAATGGGCTAATTGCGAACGATGTGGAAAGTGGAGTTTACAATGTATGCGACGACGAAACTGTTTCGACCAACGAGTTGATTGAAATTATTTCATCTTCGCTTGGAAAGGAAAGGCAAATTTGGCATTTAAATAAAAAATTTATTGAATTGGCAGCCAAAGTAGGTTCGGTTTTGCATCTGCCACTCAACACCGAGCGTCTTCAAAAATTAACAGAAAACTATGTAGTGTCCAATGCTAAAATTAAAAAAGCACTTGGTATAAAAGCTATGCCCGTATCGGCATCCGAGGGTTTAATAAAAACGCTGAAGAGTTTTAGGGAATGATTTTTTTTTCAGTTAACCCAAAAAAATGAAAGATAAAGATGTGATTTAGTTATCGAATGAAGCTAATAAAGTTTTTTAGGGGCTGCACTAGTCATATCATATTAGCTACTCATAGATAATTCTTTGTAATTAAACAAGCGTATAAAATATTTTTGTAACCTTTAAAAATGTTCAAAAATACATGTTTACACAACATGCTTAATAATTGAACTACTCTTATGTAGAGATTTCGTTGTTGATAAAGGTTTGAAAAATAGGACTATTGGCATACTGCCAATAGTCCTATTTTGAGTAAAGAGCAAACTCCTTTCGAAAGTTTGCTCTTAATTATTCCCGTTGGTTCCCCTTATTTTAGAAATACTTTTGTCAGTTCATTTTGCGAGTTGATAGTTCTTTTTACTATATAAACCACATTTGCAGGAGCTGAAAATTGTATGTTTTCGTTTGCCTTGATAGGTTTAATTCCAATAGTTCTTCCCGAAATGTCGTAAACATATACCGTTCCGTCGGTATTCGAAAAATTCTGAACAAATATTTTATTGTCGTAAGTGTATACTTTAGAATAATTAAATTCAGATTCAACATTTTCTGTTTTTTGAGATAAAATTTTAAATCTTAGTTTTGTATTTGTTTTAGAACTTGCATTAAAAACATATTCTGTTCCTGAAAGTGAAATATCAATTACTCTATTTTCGACTAAATCGTGTAAATAAATTTTAGTATATTTAGCTAATGTGCTTTCGTCGTGTTTAATAGTCATTTTATATTCGGTATCCTGACCGGCTTGAAATGCTAAAGTAGTATTATTAATGTCGTCGACCGAATTAATTTGATAATTTCCATCACTTTCAACGGAATAAAATTGTGGACTAAGCGCATTTCCTGTTAGTTTTTTACCATCAAACCCGTTATCGAAACTGCGCGTATAACTTTCGTGACTCATAATCCAAATTCTATCTGCTCCATTTTCACCTTCAATATCAATGGTTGTAGTTGTCTGATTATCAGTTGTAGATGAAGATTTTGTGCGCTGAAGATCTGTATTTGCCATTGTAACTGTGCTGTAATTAAAGTTTACATAAGATAACTCTGTAGATGCCTGTGCAGCAGGTATGCGAACCATCAGTGTACCCATTGAAGGCACTTGACGGGGTATGCCAAATTGTCCTGCTTGATTTTTAGGTACTGCAAAATACTGACCTGGAGCCGAACCGAGTCCTTGTAGTGCTTGGTCTCTAATATTTCTCCATGCTAAAAAGGTACCCGTTGAATACAAATAGGCAGTAGCTTCAACCCCATCACCAAATTCAATGAGTTTAATATCCATAGCAGCTGTATAAGGATTAGCAAACAAATGTTGTCCGGGATATAATGCGTCTAAAGTTTTAACAAACTGCCCCGAATTATAATTCGAATTTACTAATTGCCCTTTAAAAGTATAGAATTTTGGATTTTGCTGACAAAGCTCATAGCCAATAAAAGGCTGAATGGTGGACGTGTTTGTTAGCGACCTCCAGTGGGTTGCCGTATCTTTATCGCTCTCGATTAATTCGCGTACATAAGCACCATAGAATGTTGGCAATGTAGGCAAAGAGGAAACTGGTATGCCAAAAAATTGCCATTGGTATACATTGTTAAATCCACCTGCCTTATTCCAACTTGCCGGCGAATACATTTCTACCGTTCCATAGGCTTGATTATTTTGAGGATTGTTATATTTCAACGAGCCATTTGGTAGATTATCGCTTGCTTTGATAAGAATTAAATCTTCCGCTTTTGTAACAGGCACCGTAACGGGTGGGGTTACATTTATGATATTATTTACAATTAATGTTAGCGATGGTGGTATAATAAGGCTTCGAATGGTTGCGTTTATTAAACTACCAATGGTTCGGTTTATATCTAATTGTAGATTGCGAACTGCCGCCGAACCATAATTCGAAACCGTTGCATAAATCACATTATCTCCCGCGGCAGGAACATAGTTCGCTGTCCAGTTTCCAGCTTTTCCCCAATCGGTATCAATGCCACCCATCCAGTAATTTACCAATGGTGTTTGCACATTTATAAGCTCTGAGCCATTTACAGGGTTTGGTTGAGCACATGCGATAGAGCTTGTCATTTCGCAGCTCACAGTCAAACTGCCTGTACCTGTTGGTGTATAACTAAATGTATTATCTGTTTGTCCTAGTTGCTCAACTCCACCAACAAACCATTTATAGCTTGGCGTAGTACCACCATTTACAGGGGTTGCTGTAAATACAACCGGGGCATTTTGATACACATTTGTTGGCGAATGCGTTACTGCAACCGATGGTGTAACCGATGGTGCAACTTGTACATTTTGAGTGGAAGTGGCCGAAAGAATTTGTTTAAATACGATGCTATCTAAAGCAAAATCGTTCCCATTAGCATCTGTCGTTTGATTTATTAACTCTAAATTGAGAATATTATTTGTTCCTGAAGCAGTATTGTACAAATATTGTGTCCAAATTCCGGTTGATGCAATGGCAGTGTAAATTGGTCCTGCAATATCGCCATTTACGTAAAGTTGTAATTTCGAAGGAGCCGGATCCGTACCTTTTACCACCGTTTGTAGCCAATAGGTAAATTCATATTCGGAGCCTGGCACAACAGGTACACTTTGAGTCCAAACTACTGCACCCGCGGTTGTATTTCCATTAATTACCATTTGCTGTGTTCCAATTACAGTTGTATCAGGTACACTATTAAAATTGTAATGGACATCACTCGCAAATGTAGTAACTGTGTAGAGTCCTTCGGGAACCAATGCACTTGCTACGGGTGCTGCATAAGCATAGCTGCTGCTAAAACCAACATTCCCCATTTCGAAATCGCCATTTACAATCAGATTTCCACCTACCGTAACATTTCCGGTTACGGTATAATTGCCCGACATTTGAGTCGTTGCATTGGTAATAGTTGGATTAGGTAAAATAGAATAATAGCTATTAGGGCCTGTCCAGAATTGATTTTCTACATCAACACCAGTGCTTGTTAAATAAATCGTTTCGCCTAAACAATAAGTTCCACCACCTCCTGAACTGATTAATGGAGATGCAAATACTTTTCCGGTAAGTGCTACATTTTTCGAACTTGCTCCTGTTGAACTTGCAACAAGGTTTCCACTAAAGTTTAAAGCAGTTAATCCGGCAGCCAATCGTAAAGTAACTTCGGTGGCATCAACTGTTGTTCCTGTTCGAGTTAATGTAATCGGGGTAGTTTGATAAAGACCAGTACTAGGATTTAATATTTCGAAATTTGCTGGAGGTGCTACCGATATATCGTTCGTTAATAGAGCACCACTTACATTTACTTTTTGTGTAACTGATGGTCCTGTACCAAATAAATATCCAAATCCATTCAAGGATGATTTCGAAACTAAAATAGTTGGAGTGTTAGCTACATAGCCACTCAAAGCCACGGTTTTTATAACAGCTCCTGTCGAAGATAGACTAACATTTTCGGGCCCATAAGCCACTCCTGCTGTTAAGTTTGCTTTCAGGCGGGCATACATAGTTTTGTTAACACCATTTCCAACACGAGCAACGGTGAATGCCGTTGAAAACCAAGTTACATTATCCGACGAAAGTTCGAAATTGGTAGGAGGCGTTACAGTTACATCTGCTGAAAGATTTGTTCCTATCAATTGAAACGATTGACTTGCCGAAGCTCCAACCCCCGAATATATAAAACCTGCCAACCATGAGGTGCTTGTTGTTAAAGTAGCTACAGGACTTACGATGCCTGTTAATACGACAGTTTTGCTTGTGGCATTCGATGAGGTGCCAACAATATTACCTGAATAAGATCCAACTCCTAAACCTGATTTTAAACGAACATTTATAGTTGTTTCTGCTAATGTTGAACTCGTTGGCGTTAAGGTAAGCGAAGTAACATATTGAGTTGCTGTTTGGATTGATGTTTTTATTTCATATCCTGTAGGTGCTGCCAACACTACATTTCCTACTAAATTAGTTCCACTTACAGTGAAATTTTTAGTTGGTGAAGCCGCTCCACCATAAGTTGCTGTAAAGCCTGAGACAGATACTGGATTGGTAGCAGGATTAGTACTTACTATAATTTCGGGTTGGGCAGTTACAGTACCCGAACAAGAAACAGTAGCATTTGTAGCTCCAGCAGTCGACAAAATTAAATTTTCGGCCGCCACAGCACCAGTATTTAAGCCTGCTTTCATGCGTACATAAACCAACTGATTAACAGCACCTCCCGAAGCGGGAACAGTTACAAAAGGTTGAGACGAAAAAGAAGACCCACCAAACAAAGAAACTTCAAAAGAGTTAGAAGCGCTAACAATGACATTTTCTGTCAGGTTATTTCCAAAAACCTTAAAGCTCTGAATGGCAGAAGGACCTGCTGTGTAAGGATAAGTAAATGAGCTAATGGATGTTGGTGTACACATTAAGTAAGGAGTTCCATTTGGAGTAACAACAAGTGTATAATCTTCCACTTCACCATCAAAACTTGTTTCACAGGCAGTTGGAGCAACGCTAAATTTTGCTGAAACTCGCATTCGCGTGTTTCCTAATAATGCTGTGCCTGGCACAGTAATCGTAAGTGGACTTAAGGTAGTTGCACCATCGACTATATTTGAAGCTGTACCTAAGTTGTAAACTTCACCCACATCTGTAAAATTCCCATTTTGATTCCAATCAATCCATGCAACAGCATGAATTATATAGTTACCATCTGTATTCAAATTAACAGAAAGGTTATATGTGTTATTCTTAGATACTAAAGTTGCTAATCCGGTATTGTCATCATAGCCCGATATTTTTGTCGAAGTTTTATTAATAGTATTAAATTTTACTAAGGTTATGCTTGTTTGCCAAGTGATATTACCACTTGATGCACAATATATGGGCGATGTTACCGAACCGCTGCAAGATATATTCAAAGAAGCTGCATTGGTTGAGGACGCAATAATATTTTGAGAATTATAATCACCAACCGATAATCCTGTTTTTAAACGAACATAAATACTTGTTGTAGCAACTGTTCCGCCAGTTTGATTTAATGTTATAGGAGTAGATTGAAAACCACTGCCCGAAGTTAACGAAAACTCGTAATTTGTGGGAGAAGTTAAAGTAATATTGTTTGTTAAATTAGTTCCTTCCACAGTAAAACTTTGCTCAGTAGAAGGGCCATTATTGAATAAATAAGAAAATCCAGTTAACGACGATACAGAGCTTGTAATTGTGGGTAAGTTTACATTTACAGTAGCAGCATTCGATTCGTTTGTAGCAATGTAAGGATTTGGTGATATATTATTTGAGCTACTCAAAACAGCATTTCGGTAAATATAAAAAGTACCTCCAGCATTAAAAGGTGCAACAGTAGCATCTGGTGTAAAAGTTGCACCTGTGGCTCCTGCAATATTTGTACGAGAACCACCAAGTGTTGTGCTGTATGTCCATTGATAGCCCGTACCCGAAAGTGAAACGCCTGTAGGTAAAGTGCCATAAACATCTCCACTTATGGTTGTGCCTGTAGTTCCGGTACTTATTGTTTGTGTTGTATTAGTTGTTAATGTATTTGATAAAACAGATATTAAATTCTGAAATACAACTCTGTTTTGTCCACCGTTTTCGTAAAAATCATAAATCAATGGACTTGAACCTGTCAAACTAATAAGTACGCGTGGCTTTGAAGTATATGCCTGATCACTCCAATTATTATAAACTAAATTCCCATCTACATATAGCCTACTTCCATCATCTGCACCTAAGTCCACAATGTACAAACCTTTTTTAGTTGAATTCATTCTATAGCGAACCGAGAAAGATTCGGTATGAATTGAAAGTGAATTAGCGCCAGATGTGAATCCAAAGCAAGTGTTTTGACCTGAAAACGATTGGTCAAATGTCTCTAATTGTGTTGTAGTGCCATAATAAGTATTCAAATTAGTACCATCATAAATATGCCCAATCCAAGAATTTGTTGCAGCAGTTGTTTGGTTGGCAACCGAAGCAGAAGGGAAAGTTGCAGTAACTTGTGTACGAGCAGTTTCGCAGCCACCTGCATTACTAATCGAAACCCAATAACTCGTTGTAGCACTTATTGTTGGTGTTGTGTAAGTATTATCTAAATTATTAGTACTTGTTTTGAGCAGAGTTCCAGCTGAGGCAGCAGAATACCATTTGTAAACTTCACCCGATACCGCTCCCGAAGCCGACAAAATTGTTCCAGATGGAGTGCCAATACAAATAAAGTTACCCGTTGTGGTTGGAGCAGAAGGGAAACTGAAAATTGAAAGGTTCGTTCCGTTGTCAGATCCTGTAATGGCTGGTGTGCTACTTACAACACGAATTCGATAGCCCGTACCAGTAGTCGTGTTACTGGGTAGAGTTGCCGAAATACTACCTGCGGCTGTTGATGTAAGCGTTCCAATACTTACTGGCGAAGCAAAACTTCCTGCCGCATTCGATAATTGCGCTGTAAATACATTGACTCCAACAAAAGCTCCTGTTATAGTAAAAGGAACTGAAACAGAAGCGCCCGCACAAAATGAAGTACCTGTGATGTCAGTGGTTGTAATGGTTGGCGGTGCGTATTTTAAACTTACACCAGTCATCGATGCCAAGGTAGCACCGCTTAAAGTTACCGTTGAGACATCAGTTAAATTTGTGCCTGGTATGGAACGCTTTCCTATAGCATTTCTAATACCTAAATCATTACTGGTTTGAGGAAAATTCAAGGTAGCAGTCTGTTCGTTGTTTATATTCCAACTAGTTCCAAAACCTGTAATAGTTTGAATAGTAGTACTTCCTGTCTGCACCGAACTGATAACTTTCAATGCTAAATCGTTTGCATTAACTGTCAGTGCAGTACCAAAAGCAACACTCGATGTAGTTCCCGAACCACTATTAAGAACTTTCGAATCTGTTATTGGTGAAGTTTGATCTACGTTGTCGTAAACCGATAAAAAAATACTATTCAATGCCGTTGTTCCACCTGTAACAGCGAAAACCAAAGAAGATGAACCAGCAGTAGATGCAGCATCTAAACCAGCTTCGTTTAAATAATAAAATTGTGTGTGTTGGCGAGTAGTTGATCCTAAATCGCCATTTATAGCAGTGAGGGTTTGCGTACCATAAGTCAATGTAATTGATCGAGTTGAGGCAGCTCGAGTAGTAGTCGAAACGGCAACTACTAACAACCTATTTGTGTTCGAACCAGTTGGAACAGTGTAGTTTGCCGTATAATTGGCAGTTCCATTGTAGGCATTTGTCCATGCATTCAGGGTGCTTATCTGAGCTGATAAGTTCGAAAAACTACTTATCAATACAAAAAAAAGTATTGAAAAAATTGTTTTAAAAAATGCTTTGAATGTTGATATTTTTATCATTTGAGTGGTATAGTTTGCAAATTGTTTGAAATTAGAATCTAATTTGTAGTAATTAAGTAATTTGGACGAATAAAATTATGCAACATTATTTTATTCCACTTAATAATATCAAAAATAATTAGTTTTGAACATTAAATAAACTTTAATTGTTTTTGAGCAACAAATACCAAACCAATAAAATTATTCTGTTGTTAAACAGTATTTTATGTGTTTGTATTCGGTTAGTTTCTATTTAATTTTAACGAATGCTATTCGATATTGAATAGATTGCTGATATTTTTTCTGTTTTAAATTTTATTTGACTATTAATCAATAAGTTCAAGTATATATTTGTGCTACAAAAGTAATACATTTTAAATTTATAACAAAATTTTATATCCAATTTCATATACAAAAATTACGAGAAATTGCAGTATTTAATAAAATGAACTTTTTGACGCAATTAAGCAACTAACTTATTTTAATACAAGGTATTAAGATCTGATTAGAAAAACAAGTTAAAATTGAATGAAACATTCCTTGCAATTATTAGTTTTTTGCTTATCTTTGCAACCTCAAAAATGACTTAGTAGCTCAGTTGGTAGAGCAACAGACTCTTAATCTGTGGGTCGTGGGTTCGACCCCCACCTGGGTCACAAATAAAAAAGCATAATTACTTAATTAATAAGTTATTATGCTTTTTTTATATGACTGTTTGCATAAAAAATGCTTCCTAATCAGAACAAATATGTTGTGTATTTCGCCATTTTTCTCAAAATCCTCTTCCACCACCATTTCCATCACCACGTCGGGGGTGGTCTCCGCCGTCGGGACGTCCATACATGCCGGGCATGCGCTGTGAATCACCTCCTTTGCTATCGCCAAACTTATTGAGCTTATAACTGAAACTAACTATAAAAAAGGATGTTAGGGTATTGAATTTGCTGTACGAAATGTAGTTGTCGCCAATTATTTGACGTATATTGAGTTTTTGTTGCAATATATCGTTCCACTTCAATGCCACAACCCCTTTGCCTTTAAATAGCGTTTTGTCGATAGCCGCATTCCAAATTGTTTCGTCCAAATCGAAATTACTGTATCCTTTGCGCGTGGTATAATTTATATCCGAACTGATATTTATACTGTATGGCAAATGCAAAACCAAATTTCCACTTCCTGTCCAGTCGTAGGTGGTAGATGGGGTAGGGTTGAGGTTGTTAATTGTGTTTGAGTATTTAATTCCGCCTTTTACACCCAATTCAATTGCATCGTGGGTAAATGTTAGTGATAATTGTTCTTCAGCGTTAACTCTTCCAGTTTCGCTTAAAGCTCCTAATGGTAAATTTTCAACATCAATTATGGTATTATTGTCGCGATCTGTATAGCCATAACGCATATTGTAACCGCCCGAAGTGCTAGTATTAAAATGTAGTCGCTTGGCAATAATAGGTGTGTTAAACATAATATTACCGTTGAAATTATAGGGCTTGTCTTTTGCATTTACCGTTTGACTGTACTGTTTGTTCGTAGTGTCGTAAATGCTATTAGTTACCAAGGCATCTTTGGTAATAGAACCACTAAACCATGCATTAAATGATGAAAATTTCTTTTCGTTAAAAGTACTATACATAAATCGTAAGTTTTGATAAAACGAAGGTTTGAGGTCTGGATTCCCCACTGTTTCATTCATCAAATTTGAATTGTTTAAAACTGGCTGCATTTGCGAAATACTTGGTTGGTCGGTATTTCCACGATAATCGATGCGTAGAAATTGTTTTTTACCAAAATTATATTGAAAACGACCATTCGGAGCATAATTGACAACTTCATTTTCATAAGGGCGAACAACGCCATTGTCGTAAGTGCGGTAGCTATATGTTTGCGAAGGTTCGCCTTTAAATCCCAAGGTCAGGTTGTAATTCTTTTCGGCATACCGATAATTGAGTTCGAGTGTTTCGCTGTAAAAATTGTTTTTAAAATTGTTGCTGTATGTGCTATCCCTATCGGTATAATTACCTTCAATATCTTTGTTATATTGCGATTTTTCTGATGTATTTACAGTAGAACGAACTGAAATTGACGTTTCGAGCATGTTTTTTACGTTCCAAAGTGGCTCAACAAACGAAACCCGCAAACTAACATTGTATCTATCTGAAACATTTTCGGTAAATTGATTTACTTTTGTCGGTATAGTAGATGTTGCAATGTTCCTATTTGAAATGTTATAACTATCACTGTTGCTGTTCGAAAAAGAAGTGTTGATATTAGTTGTAAAAGACCTACCTTTTTTAATAGCCGATTTTTTACTGTAAATTAAATTTAAACCACCTGAAATTTTATCAGAAGTTCCTGTATTTTCAGTAGTACCTGAACTGCGTTTTATACTGTCGGTATAGTATGCGTAATCGCGATTGCTAAAGGTTGTGGAGTTCGAAAAATCCATTGTTGGTTGAATAACCAACGTACGTAAAGTGTCAATTTTCCACTCTGCCTCTAAGCGCATATTCGCTGTATATTGATCATTACCTGACGTTTGGTAAGTGGTGTCGTTCGATATTGATTCTAATAAATAGCTTTGTTTGTTGGTATTTGTTTCGCTATAATTATTGGAATGATTAAAACCGGCATCGCCACCAATTTTAAACTTATCATTTACAATGGTATTGTTATTTACGCCAACGTTTTGCGTGGCAGTAATGCCGCCCGAAGGACTGCCACTGCCAAACCGCCCCCTACTACTACGACTTGTGTTAATATTGTTGCCACCTCCAGTAATGGCCGTTTGCGATTCGCCGCTCATAATGTTTAAAAACATATTGCCATCATAGCGCAATTCGCTATTGGTATCGAAACCAACGCCGCCATTGAAATTACCAAACATTCCTTTTTTCCGGTTTGGTTTTAATGTTAAGTTTATAATTCGTTCCGTATCCCCATCTTCGAAGCCTGTGAGCAGCGCCATATCCGATTTTTGTTCTAATACCTGAATTTTTTCAATCATCTCGGCGGGTAGGTTTTTGGTCGTCATTTCCATGTCTTCGCCAAAAAACTTTTTACCATCAACGCGAATTTTTTTCACCTCCTGACCATTAACGGTAATTTTTCCTTCTGACGAAATTTCCACACCGGGCAAACGTTTCAATAAATCTTCGACAACGGCATTTTCTTGCGTTTTAAAGGCTGTTGCATTGTATTCGAGCGTGTCGCCCTTCACAACCATTTGAGCAGCAGTGCCTTTCACTTCTACTTCTTTGAGTAGTTTTACATTTTCGGAAATTAAAATTGATTTTAGAATAATATCCTTTTTATCCATTGTAATATTCCGCATGTAGTCGGTATAGCCTACCGAACTAATTTTCAGAACATAATTTCCAGATTTTATTTTTGAAAGGATAAAATCGCCTTTCATGCTGGTTTGAGCACCTTGTACAAGTGTTGAATCGGGTAATCGCAACAATCGAACTGTTGCCATTTCGATGGCAGAATTGTTTTTTGAGTCGAATACGGTAGATTGAATGGAATGTTGAGAAAGAAGTGTGAGTGTGAAAAATAAGTTGACGATAGCAAAAAGATACTTTTTGTGCATAAGATTTTTAGCTGAATTGGTTTTATTTTTATTGTTGCAAAATACAAAAAAGTTTTGACTGAAATGTTTGCCTAAAGTTTAATGTTAAACAAAAAAATGCTCTGATTATTTTAAAATCAAAGCATTTTTTTTAAATCAATATTCAAAAAAATATTTATTCAAACATATTTCGTACTCTTGAAAAGAAATCACGCGAAGCACTATTGCTTGGTTTTACATTCGGCGATTGACCTAATTTTTCGATAACCGCTTTTTCGTCGCGATTCAAATTTTCAGGAATGTAAACACCAATATTAATTAGCAAATCGCCTGTTCCGTAGCGATTTACACTCGGTAAACCTTTTCCTCGCAAGCGTAATACTTTACCGGGTTGTGTGCCTGGATTTATAGTTACTTTTACTTTTCCATCCACGGTTGGAACTTCAATTGAACCGCCAATAATAGCGGTTGGCAATGTAAGTAAAAGATTGTATATCAAATCATTTTCGTCACGAATCAATTCTGGATGTGCTTCCTCTTCAATCAATACTAATAGGTCGCCATTCACACCACCACGTCGAGCCGCATTTCCTTTACCGCTCATCGAAAGTTGCATACCTTCCATTACGCCAGCAGGGATATTGATGTTAATTACCTCATCCTCACGAACTATTCCTTCGCCATTACAGTAAGTACATTTATCTTTAATAATTTTCCCTTCGCCGTTGCAGGTAGGGCATTCCGAAGCAGTTTGCATTTGACCAAGAATGGTTTGTTGCACGCGAGTAACACGTCCTGAACCATGACAAGTGGTACAAGTAGTTGATTCTGACCCGTGTGCAGCGCCTGTACTATTGCAATGCGAACACATTACAAATTTCTTAACTTTAATTTTTTTCTCAACACCAGTAGCAATTTCGGCAAGATTGAGTTTTACTTTTACGCGCAAATCGGAGCCTCGTCGCATGCGCTGACCGTTTCCACCACGCTGCCCACCAAAGCCACTAAAACCTCCACCACCAAAATGACCTCCAAATACATCGCCAAAGTGCGAAAAAATGTCGTCCATAGTCATGCCACCACCATTGTAACCGCCACCACCTGACGCTCCACCCACGCCTGCATGTCCAAACTGATCGTAGCGTTGACGCTTTTGAGCGTCGCTCAATATTTCATAAGCCTCAGCAGCTTCTTTGAAATTTTCCTCAGCTTGTTTGTTGCCAGGGTTCTTATCGGGGTGAAACTCAATCGCCTTTTTGCGATAAGCTTTTTTTATTTCGTCGGCAGTAGCTGTCTTCGATACTCCTAATATCTCGTAAAAATCTCTTTTTGTCATTATTTATTCTCCTACAACAACTTTCGAAAAACGTATTACTTTTTCATTCAATGTGTAACCTTTCGACACGCAATCTACAATTTTACCTTTTAAATCTTCGGTAGGAGCGGGGATAGTCGTTATCGCTTCGTGTAAATCGGTATCGAATACTTCGTTTATATCCGAAATTGCTTTTACTCCATTTTGTATCAAAAAAGCAACAAATTTAGTATAAATCAAATCCACACCTTCTTTTATTGCCACAACATCTTCCGATGTTTCCATTGCTTTGAGGCCACGTTCGAAATCATCGACGAGAGGAAGCATATTAGAAAGCAAGCTTTCGCCAGCTGTTTTTATTAAATCCGTACGCTCTTTCAGTGTGCGTTTGCGATAATTATCAAATTCGGCCATCAAGCGCAAATTTTTATCATTCAAATCAGCACATTTTTGCGATAGTTCAGCTAGTTGTTGCTCCAAAGTATCTGAATTTTCGGTCGTATCATCAGCAAGTGGATTTGTATCCGTTTCATTTTCAACTGTTGATTTTTCAACTGATTCATTTTGAGCGGTTTCCTGTACTTTTTCAGGCGTTTCGTCGGTATGTTTATTTTTTTTCATATCTTTATTATAATGCTTTACTATTTAATTTCCCACACGCATCAATTATTTTGCCATAAAACGAATGTATTATTAATTGGCAGAAAATGTGGCAGAATGTCAGACTTTTGTTGAATTTAAAGATTTTTTAATGACAAATTTTAATCGCAAAGTGCATATAAATCTGCTCTCGGATTTATAATCAATAGAGCTAAGTTCGATTTTTGAACTAAATGCAATTCTTTCGGTCCAAAAAGAATATCATCCAAGCCATATTCCCGCGAGGCGGTGATAAGAACAATTCCTGCATTTATTTCAATGGCTTTATTTAAAGCCTCTTTTTCAACTTTAAAACTATCTTTTTTTGCTTTTTCAACCTGTACTTTCAACGAAAATTTTTCAAAAAGTTCGCACATTCGGCTTACATTGGTCGTAGCCTTCGATCCGTAGTCGTTTGCCTGTAAAAGGTAAATTTCCGAATGACAAAATCGCCCAAAAGCACTTGCAAACTGCGCTTTTTCAACCTCTTCTTCTAAAAAATTTACTGGTACTACTATCTTATCAGTTTGAAGCATCTCAAAACTGTTTTTAAAAAGCAGGTATGGAATCCGCAAATCGCGACAAGCGCTAAGTAATTTTTGAATTTTACTTCGTTTATTTTCAATTAGTTGAATAAACAAAAACGATACTTCGTTTGCTTCGCAATAGGAGCTCAAAGTATCGATAGTAGTATCCAAATTAGCTACTTGAAAAGGTTTACCTAAGGAGTTAGCCAGCTGAGAGGCACTTTCTTCAATTAGCTTGGAAGAATTTTTATCTTGAATGAGACATGCAATCATTTTTTTAATTTTTATTCTTGAAAATAAACCCGTTTCACACGACGCGAGACGCTTGTTAGTATTTCGTACGGAATGGTTTTGAGCCAGCCAGCTACTTCCGAAATGGTGAGGTTGTTGCCAAAAATCTCCACTTTGTCGCCTTCATTTGCTTCTATGTCAGTTATATCTACGGTTATTAAATCCATCGATACATTGCCAATCACTTTGGCTCGTTTGCCATTAATGAGTACTTCGCCTACACCGTTGCTTAGTTTGCGATCGAAACCATCGGCATAGCCAATGGGCAAAATGGCGATAACTTTGTCTTTATCAACTATGCCTTTACGACTGTAGCCAACTGTTTCACCGGTGTGTACGGTTTTTATTTGTAAAATAATGGTTTTCAATGCGCAAACCTGTTGCAAATTCACATTCGGCAGGCTCGTTATGCCATAGTGCCCAATGCCCAACCGAACCATATCCATCTGATATTCGGGGAAGCGCTCTGTACCTGCCGAATTGAGTACATGCCGCATAATTTGATGCGAAAAAGCTTTTTGGATTTTATCGGCACAGTGTTGAAATACAGTTACTTGCTGTTTGGTAAAACCATCGAATTTTTGTTCGTCGGCTCCTGCTAAGTGCGAGAATACCGAACGCACTTTTACTTGTTGCTGTTTGCGAAGAATGTCAATAAGATTTTCAATGTCATCCTCTTCGAAGCCCAAGCGATGCATCCCGCTATCTATTTTAATATGAATGGGGTAGTTGGTAATGCCCTGCTTTTCGGCAGCCTGCAAAAAATGTTGTAGCAGTCGGAAACTGTATATTTCGGGCTCTAAGTTATTTTCAAAAATGAGTCCAAAGCTTCCAAGTTCTGGATTCATTACCGCTATCGGTATACGAATGCCTTCGCGCCGCAGCTCTGCCCCTTCGTCGGCAACAGCCACTGCCAAATAATCGCAGCGATGGTGTTGCAAAGTGCGCGCTACTTCCACAGCACCACTGCCATAAGCAAAGGCTTTTACCATACACATTACTTTCGTTTCGGGGTGCAAGTGGGAACGGAAATAATTCAAATTGGCCACTAAGGCATTCAGATTAACCTCCAAAGTTGTTTCGTGCGCAATGAGTTCCAATTTTTCACTTATAGCTTCGAATTGAAATTTACGCGACCCTTTAATTAGTATCACTTCGTTTTGGAGCTCATACAGTAGCGGCGATTTCAGAAAACTCTCGGTATCGTCGAAAAAAGCATTTTCCATGAACGAAAATAAATCACTATAGTGCGATAGTTCGATGCCAATACCCACAAATCGCTGAATATCTTTGGTTTTTATTAAGTTTGCAACCGTAGCATACAAATCGCTACTTGGCTGTCCGCTTTGCAAAATATCGGATAATATTAAAGTCCGTTTTGTAAGCGAAGTGTTGGATTGTTGATGCAGAAAATCGAGGGCGATGCTTAATGAATTTAGATCCGAATTATAACTGTCGTTAATAATCAGGCAGTTGCGAATGCCTTCTTTTACTTCGAGGCGCATGGCTACGGTTTCTAATAGTTTTATTTTTTCAAAAATAATTGCTGGTCGATATCCTAATAATAAGAGTAACGCCACACATTGAAGCCCATTTTCGATGGAGGCATCGTCGGTAAATGGAATTTCTATTTCAAGTTTTTCGTTCGAATAATTTATCCCTACAATAGTTTTATTTCGTCGTTTGTCGATGCTTGTAATCCGCATAAGGGCTTTTTCATTTTTACCCCAACTGAAAAGTCTGCCTTTGAAGCCCGATTGAGCAATCGTAATTTCGACCACTTTATTGTCTGAATTATAAATGATAGTATCCGAATTTATAAAAAGTTTTATTTTATCGGCACATTTTTGTTTCAGGCTGTTGAAATTCTCTTGATGGGCATCTCCCAAATTGGTAAAAATGCCTATCGTAGGGTTAATTATTGGTTGCAGCTTTTCCATTTCGCCGAGCATCGAAATGCCAGCTTCGATAATTGCCAATTGTGTTTGTTCATTCATACCCCAAACCGAAAGTGGCACACCTATTTGCGAATTGTAGCTACGAGGTGAGCGGGTAATACGAAAATCATCATGCAGCACTTGGTAGAGCCATTCTTTTACAACGGTTTTGCCATTGCTGCCCGTAATGCCTATTACAGGTACTTCAAATGCAGCTCGGTGGGCAGTTGCTATCTGTTGTAGTGCCTGCAAGGTATCTGGTACTACCAAAAAAACAGCATCCGTCATAGCTGTAAATTCTAAACGCATTTCGCTAACTACAAAATACTTTAGCTGCTGCTGGTAGAGTTCTGTGATATAACTATGTCCATCGTTGCGTTTTGTTTTTATAGCAAAAAACAAACTCTCCGACGGAAAAGAAAGTGAACGGCTGTCGGTAAGTAGCCATTTAATATCAACGGTGGGCACTTTTTGTGTTGCTCCAAGTAGTTGTGCTATTTCGGATAAATTCATATATTTAGCGTATAAATAAGCTGATTATTTTAAAGGCACTATAAGCCACTCGCGTTCGTCAGTATCAATTATTTTTTCCGAAACCGAGAGCGAATCGGATACTGTGTAAATTGAATATCCGCCTTTCGGTTCTTTCCCACGAAGGGTGGAGCGGTTTACCAATCCCATAATGTTATCGTAATTGAGTATAGCATTGCGGTGATAATGACCATTTAATATTGCTTTAACAGCGTAGTTTTGCATAATAGCTGTTGCCGCCTGCCAGTTATCTACATCGCCGGTCAACAAGGGATAATGCGTAGTTAAAAATACTGTTGTTTCGGATTTTTGCTTTGTCAATTCTGCTTTCAACCAAGCTAAATCATGTTCTGCAATATGCCCAATGCCATAGTTCGACGTGGGAGCGGTGGTAAAGCCTATAAAAAAGATATTTTGATAAATAAACGAAAATCGGTCGGCACCAAAAATAGCTTTGTACATTCGATTTTCGGGGCTACTTGTTCGCACATCATGATTGCCAAAAGTAATATAATAAGGTTTTTTAAGCTGGTTCAAAAGGGTTCGGGCGTAGCACAGCGATGCTGAATCGCCATCCTGCGTTACATCGCCGCCGATAATGCTAAATTCAATAGAAGTGTTGCTATTTATCTCATTGATAGCATGAAGCAAGTCTTCGGAAGGCTGCTCCTTCTTGACGTCGATATGCATGTCGGTGATAAAAGCAAACCGAAATGGAGTAATCCCAAAGCTATTAAGCTGAATAAAAAGGAATAGAGCGAATAAAATAGGTCGTTTCATTTTGAGTACGAATAATTTTTGAAATCAGCGCACAAAGATACAATATTCATCTGTTTGTAGCGGTATTTATTTTTATCTAAATTTGGTGAAGTAGATGTATTTTTATCCAAATTTCAAAACCTTTAATTTGCACATTTGTTATAAATATGCGCAAAAAATTGCTTTTTAATCAAAATTGTTTTATAAAAAGTATGAATTTGTACTTTTTTTAATAGCATTGTTATGATATATAATTTAAAATGTGCTACTTTTGTGCGATTTATTTTTGGTATAAAAATCGTACTTCAAATCAAATAATGAAAGAAATTATTCCAGCCATAAACAGGCAGCTAATCAAAAAGGAACTGTCGGGAGACAGATTTTTGAGACCAACCAATAAAGCTCACAATGAGATTTACGTTGTGGATGCACATAATTCGCCTAATGTTATGTTAGAAATAGGACGCCTGCGTGAGCTTTCCTTCCGTTCGGGAGGTGGTGGCACTGGCGAAGAAATTGATACCGACGAATACGATTACATGAAAAAGCCTTATCAACAATTGATAGTTTGGGATCCGCAAGCCGAAGAAATTATTGGTGGTTATCGTTTTCTCTGTGGCGCCGATGTAACTATCGAAGAGGATGGACAACCTGCTTTTGTCATGGCACACCTTTTTACTTTTAATCAAAAATTCATTTCTGATTATCTTCCTTCTACCATTGAGTTAGGGCGCGCCTTTGTGCAGCCCGATTACCAAACATCTAAAATGGGTATTAAAAGTTTATTTGCCCTTGATAATTTGTGGGATGGTTTAGGCGCTTTGGTACATTCAGTAAAAGGGGCGAAGTATTTTATAGGTAAAGTTACTATTTATAACAGCTATCCTGTTGTGGCTCGCGAATTGATTTACTCGTATATGTACAAGTATTTTCCCGACCCCGATGGGCTTATTGTTCCCAAAGAACCGGTGGTGCTAAGTGGTGATACAAGAAAAAAAGCAAAAAAAATCTTTATTGGTAAAGATTTGAACGACGATTACAAAATACTGCAAAAAGCAATTCGTGCCGAAGGTGAAACTATTCCGGCCATGTTCAACGCCTACATTGGGCTTACCGAAACTATGCGTATGTTCGGCTCCATATTCGATGCCGATTTTGGTTCGGTATACGAAACCGGTATTATGGTAAAAATGGACGATTTATTAGATACGAAACGTAAGCGCTATATCGACCCATACATCGAATACCTCAAAATAGTATTAGAAGAACATAAAAAGGCAAAAAAAATAGCTCGCGAAGCAAAAGCGGCTGCCAAACAAGCCAAAGAGGAACTTAAAAAAGCCAAGAAGAATTAATTTGAAAATTTGAAAATGAAGTAATTTGAAAATGAATATTCATTATTCGAGACGCACTTTCTATTATTGCTTTGTATTAAAATAACCTAAGTTACAAATTAATTTATTCCTTCCACAATAGCCTTATGCGTCTTTTCGAAAAGCGAATTGAAATCTGTTGAAGCTACTTCGATGGGTGGATGCACTGTAAAAGTTATCCGATTACCTATTCCAAGTGGAAATGAACCATAGCGAAATGCCTTCCACGAATTATTTATCGTAACAGGTATTACCACGGCACTTGGTGCATATTTACATAAAATTTTCAAGCCATTGGGCGCAAATTCTTTGGGCTTACCATCGCGGGTACGCGTGCCTTCGGGATAAATTATGGTGGAGCGTTTATGCAATTCGATGTATTCGCCCATTTGTTTAAGTAGGGGCAATGCCTGCTTTGGATTTTGGCGGTCGATAAGCACTGAGCCTCCGTACTTTAGGTTAAATGAAATGCTTGGTATATTATTCCCTAACTCTATTTTACTCACAAACTTGGGATGAAACTTACGTAGAAACCATGCCATGCCTACAATATCGAAAATACCTTGATGGTTGGCAACAAAAATAATGGGTTTTCCTGCTGGAATAAGGTCAATGTTTTCGCAATGCGATGTTGAAAGCAAAAAATGTGGCGTGAGAATAAGAAAAAAATCTAAAAAATCGACACTCACTTTATGTGCTTGGTAGCCAAAAAAGGTATAACATATCCATTGTATAGGTTGAAATAGTACTATGGAAAATAGAAACCAGAAATAGGCTAATATGGAAAAAGGTATTGCAAGTAGTTTTATCATGGTGTTCAACTATTTTTACGCAAAAATACGATAAATGTTTCAATTCACAGCTTATTCCTTTAGGATGTTTAGCGTTTTTTGACCATTTGTTGTGTTTTAAATTATCATAAGTGCTTATTTTTTTGTACTTTTGCCGCAATTTTCAACTAATATTTCTATGAGCATTGAATTAAGTGAACAAGAACAATTCAGACGTCAAAGTCTGAACGAATTACGCAACCTCGGCATCGATCCTTATCCGGCTGCATTGTATCCAACCGACGCATTCTCTACCGATATAAAAATGGAATTCAACGAAAGTGTTGAACGCCGAATGGTGTGTGTGGCTGGCCGAATAATGTCGCGTCGTATAATGGGGAAAGCCTCGTTTATGGAATTGCTGGACTCTAAAGGGCGCATACAAGTGTATGTGAGCCGCGATGACATCAGTACCGAGGACCAACCCGAAATGTACAACACAGTTTTCAAAAAACTCTTGGATATTGGTGATTTTATTGGCATCAAAGGCTTTGTTTTTCGTACCCAGATGGGCGAAATAAGTGTTCATGCACAGGAGCTTACGGTATTGAGCAAATCGCTTCGTCCGCTTCCTATCGTGAAATACAAAGATGGCGTGGCTTTCGATGCTTTCGAAGATCCCGAACAACGCTACCGCCAACGTTATGTCGATTTAGTGGTGAACGAAGGCGTAAAAGATATTTTTATCAAACGTACCAAAGTATATCAGTCCATGCGCAACTTTTTCAATGCCGAAGGCTATTTGGAAGTGGAAACGCCTGTTCTGCAATCTATTCCTGGAGGTGCTTCGGCGCGTCCGTTTGTTACCCATCACAATGCCTTGGATATGCCGCTTTATTTGCGTGTAGCCAACGAACTGTATCTCAAACGCTTGATAGTTGGCGGTTTTGAAGGGGTGTACGAATTTTCCAAAAACTTTCGCAACGAAGGAATGGACCGAACACACAATCCGGAATTTACAGCGATGGAAATTTATGTGGCTTACAAAGATTATAATTGGATGATGACATTTACCGAAAACATGATTGAAAAAATCTGCTTGGACGTAAATGGTACCAACGAAATTATGGTGGGCGACAAAACAATCAGTTTCCAAACACCTTTCAAACGCATCACTATGATAGATGCCATTAAAGAGCATACTGGAATAGACATAAATGGTATGGGAGAAGCACAACTTCGCGAAGTATGTAAATCGTTACACATCGAGGCCGACGAAACTATGGGTAAAGGCAAAATGATTGATGAGATTTTTGGCGAAAAATGCGAAGGAAATTACATTCAACCTACCTTTATTACCGATTATCCCCGCGAAATGTCGCCACTTTGCAAACGCCACCGCGAAAATCCAGAACTCACCGAACGTTTCGAATTAATGGTGAATGGAAAAGAACTTGCCAATGCCTATTCTGAATTGAATGACCCAATTGATCAGTTGGGGCGCTTCCAGGAACAATTAAAATTAAGCGAAAAGGGCGACGACGAAGCTATGTTTATTGATATGGATTTTGTACGTTCGCTTGAATATGGTATGCCACCAACTTCGGGAATGGGTATAGGTATGGATCGACTTGTGATGCTCATGACCGGGCAACAGGCTATTCAGGAGGTGCTTTTCTTCCCACAAATGAAACCCGAGAAAGTAGCCAAAAAAGAAGGTCCCGAAAAGTTTATCGAACTTGGTATTCCGGCTGAATGGGCGGATATTATTATGAAAATTGGTATTCTAACTGTTGATGCTTTAAAAGGGTTGAACCCAAATAAATTCCATCAAGATATTTGCGGATTCAACAAAAAACACAAATTGGAGTTGAAAAATCCTACAAAAGAAGAAGTGGAAACTTGGGTGAGTGCTACCCCCAAACCCTAAAGTGGAGTAAGAAAGGGTATTCAAAGTGATTTTAATGTAGAAGTTAAAGAAGAAAAAAGGTAATTTCTGTTCCCCGCAATTTATCCCGCTATTGGCGGGAGGGGTTAGGGGCAGTTATATAATTATGAACGAAAAAAGTAAAATAGCGATATTAGGTGGTGGTAGCTGGGCAACAGCAATTGCCAAAATAGCTTTGGTGAATGCGCCAGAGATTAATTGGTATATGCGGCGACAGGATCAGATTGATGAATTTTTGCGTTTAAGTAAAAACCCTTCTTACCTCACAGGAGTCAAGTTCGATACCGACCGTATTAAGTTTACCAGCAATATAAATCATGTGGTGGCTACCTCGGACGTTCTTATTTTAGCAACGCCTTCGCCTTTCCTCAAGCAACACCTCAAAAAGCTGAAACGAAAATTGGATAAAAAAATTATCGTAACAGCTATCAAAGGCATTGTACCAGACGAAAATATGATTGTGTCCGATTATTTCGAACAGTATTATTCAGTTCCGAACGAAAATATTATGGTACTTGCCGGTCCTTGTCATGCCGAAGAGGTGGCTTTAGAGCGGCTTTCGTATCTAACAATTGGCTGTTCCGACCGCAACAAAGCGCGAATCATGGCGCAGCGTTTTACGACGAGTTTCGTGAGAACATCTATTAGCGACGACATTTTGGGTATTGAATATTCGTCGGTTATGAAAAATATCTACTCTATAGCTGCAGGTATATGTAATGGTCTGAAATATGGCGATAATTTTCAGGCGGTACTCATTTCAAATGCCATACAAGAAATTAGTCGTTTTTGCAATGCCGTAAATCCACTCCATCGCGACATAAACGAACCCGCATATCTAGGCGATTTATTAGTTACCGCCTATTCCAATTTCAGTCGCAACCGCCTTTTTGGCAATATGATAGGTAAAGGCTATTCGGTAAAAATGGCACAAATGGAAATGGAAATGATTGCTGAAGGCTATTATGCTACCAAATGTATTCACGAGATAAATGAAAAATACCACATCGAAATGCCCATTGTAGATGCCATTTACGAAATTCTTTACAACCGCTCCTCACCACTACTTGAAATTCGCAAGCTTACCGAAAAATTGAAATAAACAACAGCCTCACCGCAAGGGTGGCTGGTGTAAGATGGTGGCTAAAGCATAAAAAACCCCGTTGAAAATTACTTTTCCAACGGGGTTTCTCTTACATATATTTGAATTACAAAACTAAGTAAGCATACTTAATAAAATACCAGCAGCTACTGCCGAGCCAATTACGCCAGCTACATTAGGCGCCATGGCATGCATCAGCAAGTGATTGGTTTTGTCGTAATGCAAACCAATTTCCTGCGAAACACGTGCTGAATCGGGAACGGCTGAAACTCCAGCGTTACCAATCAATGGATTAATCTTATTTCCTTCTTTCAAAAATAAATTCATAAATTTAACAAATAAAACTCCACCAGCTGTTGCAACCATAAATGAAGCAGCGCCTAAACCAAAGATCATCAGGGACTGAACAGTTAAAAATTTATCGGCTTGTGTTGATGCGCCTACAGTTAAACCTAAAATTATAGTAACAATATTGATTAATGCAAAGCGAGCAGTTTCGGCCAAACGTTCTGTTACACCAGATTCTTTCAAAAGGTTACCAAAAAACAACATTCCTAACAACGACATGGCGCTTGGTGAGATAAATGTTGTCAACAATAAACCAATGACAGGAAATGCAATCTTTTCAAAACGTGTAACCTGACGCGGTGGTTTCATACGAATAACTCGTTCTTTATCAGTTGTAAACAACCTCATTATCGGCGGTTGAATTACTGGAACCAATGCCATATACGAATAAGCAGCTACCGCAATGGCACCCATCAATTCGGGCGCTAAACGCGACGAAAGGAAAATGGCCGTAGGACCATCAGCACCACCGATAATACCAATTGCACCACACTGCTCTGGTGTAAAACCTAAGGCATAAGCACCAATAAAGGTTGCAAAAATACCAAGCTGAGCAGCAGCACCAATAAGCATTAATTTCGGATTTGCAATAAGTGTCGAAAAGTCGGTCATAGCACCAATTCCTAAGAAAATTAGAGGTGGATACCAGCCTGTCAATACGCCACTGTATAGGATATTCATTACTGAACCCTTTTCATAAATACCAATTTGGTATCCTTCGGTAAAAGGTACATTACCAACCAAAATACCAAAACCAATAGGTACTAATAACAAAGGTTCCCAGTTTTTGGCAATACCAAGCCATAAAAATGCAATTCCTATAGCTATCATTATAAGGTACTTAAACTCAAAGTTTGCAAAAGCAGTATTGCTCCAGAATTTCTGCAAACTATCCATAACGAGCGATGTTTCACCAGCTGTCTGAGCAAAAAGCTCAACCGGCAATAACAAACCCATTACGATGAGTAATAAACCTATTTTAAATTTAATATCTCTCATTATTTTATTTTTAATTATTGAACAAGAAATAAATCAGCATCCTGAAGTACGGAGCTTCCGGCAGGAGCACATACGGTAACTATAGTACCACTGCGTTCAGCTAGAATATTGTTTTCCATTTTCATCGATTCCATTACCATAAGCACATCGCCTTCTTTAAACGTGTCGCCTTCTTTTACCATCACTTTGATAATACTACCAGGTAGTGGTGATTTAATGGCTTTAGCACTTGGTTTCGAGCTATTCGAAACAGGACTAAGGTTCTCGATAATGCGTTTGTCGGCCGATTTGCTCTGACCTTCTTTGCGAACTAAAATCGGTGTTTTCGAAGTTTTTATTTCTTGTTTTACCTTCACCGAATAAGGCGTACCATTCACTTCAATTTCAGCTATATCACCTTCAACCGATTTGATATGAACTTGATAATCGTCGCCATTTATATTAAAATCAAATTTTTTCATTATTATCTACGAATTGTATTATTTAAACCATAAATTTTAGAATTCCAAGGAGAATAACGTCGTTCGATACGTTTAATCGTAATAACGTTACTTTCTTCGTCGTGCATTTCGTTCATAAACAAATGCAAAGCCATAGAAATTGCAGCAATCTCATTTGCCGAAACATCTACAATTTCCTCTTCTTTTTTTCCAGCTTTAACCATTTTCTTTTTACTTGAATTTAAAACAAGATATTGAATTAAATCAAAAAGCAAAACTAAAATAATAAGAGCAACAAAAACAACAACCATTCCAATTACTGAACCTATCAGCAACTCACTCCATGAGTTAATTTTAAGTAGTACCATAATTACAATGGAATATTACAATGCTTGCGCAATGGATTTACTACTTTTTTGGTTTGCAAAGCCTGGAATGCACGAATAATGCGGAAACGGGTATTGCGTGGTTCAATTACATCGTCGATATAACCATAAGAAGCTGCCTGATATGGGTTTGCAAATTTCTGGTTGTATTCGGCAACTTTTTCAGCAATGTATTTTGCTTTTTCTTCGGGGTCGGTAATGGCGTTGATAGCACGTCCTTCCAATACTTCGATAGCACCGGCAGCACCCATTACAGCAATTTCGGCTGTTGGCCAAGCGTAGTTAAAGTCGCCACGGAGTTGTTTACAGCTCATTACATCATGTGCTCCACCGTACGATTTACGTAATGTAACCGTCACTTTAGGCACTGTAGCTTCGCCATAAGCAAACATTAATTTAGCTCCGTGAATTATTATACCTGAATACTCCTGACCTGAACCAGGAAGGAATCCCGGAACATCAACAAGCGTAAGAATTGGAATATTAAATGCGTCGCAGAAACGAACAAAACGAGCTGCTTTACGCGAAGCATCGCAGTCGAGTACACCTGCAAGGAAGTTGGGTTGATTGGCAATAATACCTGTCGAAGCACCATTAAAACGTGCAAAACCAACAATGATATTACGTGCATAATTACGATGTACTTCAAGAAATTCGCCATTATCAACAATAGTATGAATTACATTTTTCATATCGTACGGTTGGTTCGGATTGTCAGGAACCATCGTGTTCAAAATATCTTCAATACGGTCGATTGGGTCATGCGTTTCAACAAGTGGTGTTTCTTCCAAATTATTTTGTGGTAAATACGATAATAATTTGCGAATGAGCAACATACCTTCTTCTTCGTTTTCGGCTTTGAAATGCGCAACACCCGATTTTCCGGCATGTACATCGGCTCCACCAAGGTCTTCGGTCGAAATATCTTCGCCTGTAACCGATTTCACTACTTTTGGTCCGGTAACGAACATGTACGAATTATCTTCGGTCATCAACACAAAGTCGGTGAGGGCAGGAGAGTACACAGCACCACCAGCACAAGGGCCATAAATAGCCGAAATTTGTGGGATAACACCCGAAGCCATAATGTTGCGTTGGAAAATTTCGGCATAACCAGCTAATGAAGTTACACCTTCCTGAATACGTGCGCCACCCGAATCGTTGACACCAATAACGGGGCAACCCATATTCATGGCCATATCCATTACTTTACAAATTTTAAGCGCCATAGTTTCCGACAGCGAACCACCAAATACGGTGAAATCCTGTGCAAACAAAAATACGGTACGCCCGTCGATTGTTCCATGACCGGTGATAACACCGTCGCCAAGGTACTTTTCTTTTTCGAGTCCGAAGTTGTTGCAACGATGCGTTACAAACATATCTAACTCTTCGAAACTACCGTCGTCGAGCAACATTTCGATGCGCTCACGAGCAGTAAATTTGCCTTTTGCATGTTGCGAGGCAATGCGTTTTTCGCCACCACCCAACTTGGCTTGTACGCGCAAGTCGATGAGGTTTTTTACTTTTTGTTGATTTTCCATAAAAACTTTTTTTTATTAATGAATTCATTATCAATGCAACAGGATCACATGCCATGCCACACAATAACGAAATTTGTTTTTTATTTACTCGGATCTTCGCACAATTCTGTCAATACTCCGAATGTCGATTTTGGGTGTAAAAATGCGATATTTAATCCTTCAGCACCTTTGCGTGGAGCTTTATCGATTAAAGTTACGCCACCTTCGGCAACTAAATCCAATGTTTCCTGCAAGCCTTTTACTGCAAAAGCAATGTGGTGAACACCTTCGCCTTTTTTCTCGATAAATTTGCCTACAGGGCCTTCTGGGTCGGTCGATTCCAACAATTCGATTTTTGTTTGACCAACTTTGAAAAAAGCTGTTTTTACTTTTTGTTCGGCAACTTCTTCAACTGCATAACAAGTTAATCCCAATACATTTTCGTAATAAGGAATAGCAGTTTCAAGACTTTTTACGGCAATGCCAATGTGTTCGATGTGCGTAAGATTCATAAACGTAAGTATTTTATATGTTTTAAATTTATTTTGAATATGTTTTTGGACAAAAGAGAGGGGGAATTTTTATAAAATAAAAAATTAAAGAAATATTTCTCTAATTTTCAATTCGCGCACAAAATTAGTATAAATATTTCTCATTATCAACGAAATAAGTAATTATTTTACAAATAATTTTTAAGTGCTGATTTACAGAAAGATAACTGATTTGGAGGTAATTACTTACTCGAAAGTCTTTTTCCTTTTTCGCCTAAATAAAAGGCAATTAGCACCACATTTTCAAATCCGTTGTTCGTTCCATTGTGAAGAAGGTCTATAACCTCAGGAAACGAAGTTCCAGCAGCAAATAATTTGGGTTTCAAATTCTCAAATTCCACAGTCAAAACTCCTTGCAGAATATAGGCAAAAACAGGAATGTTATGCCTATGCCAACCGGTAGACTCACCGGGCTCAATAGTTATTTTTGCAATGGTAACCTCGCTGTTTTCGAAATGCGGATAGTTGATTTTTTGACCTATAGAAGTCGTATCTGTTTTAAGCAGAGTTTCAACGATAGCTCCCTTATTGTATTGCTGTGCATTTAAAACTATACAAAAAAACATACTTAAAACTATGATTGAAATATGTCTCATAACTGTTTATTTATTAAAACGTTGTATAAGATTGTATGCCTGATAAATGCCAAGTTCGCCTGCTTTGCTCAAATCGGAAATGCCCTGTTTATCTTGTCCGGTAAATAAGTAAGTCAAGCCGCGGTTGAAGTAAGCTTCAGCAAAATCGTTGTCGCATTCAATGGCTTTTGTATAGTTCGTAATGGCTGTTTTGTAGTCTTTTTGAACGCACAGAATATTGGCTTTGTTGTAATAAGCAAAAGCAAATGTGGGTTGCTGTTCAATTACTTTATCCAAATCGCGCATAATCATTTCCACTTCAAATTTGTATTTGTTTTCGCTCAAAATACGATTACTCCGATCGGTAGAATTTTCAAACTTATAACTGTCTGTTTCGGTTACAGTGCTTTTGTTATATTCCACCAACTTGTAGCGAATAGTTGCACGACTAAAATAAGCCAACGAAAAATCGGGTCGAATAGCAAGTGTGCGATTTAAATCTTCTATTGAGCTATTAAAATCCTGAACCATAGCAAATTCGAGCGAACGATTAAAGTAAAGGTCGGCATCGTTTTCGTAGCCCGAGAGTTTATTCGTTATGTTATTAATGGCTTCGAAATGCCGATTTATTAACTCGGAAGTAAGCGCAATTTCGTTATTTGTAATTTTTAAAATGGTACTTAATTTTTTTAGTTTATTATAATCTTCCACAATTGGCTGATACAGGTTTGTGCGGCGAATTTCGTCGTTTTTGGCATAATATGTTAGTACAAAATTTTTCTCGTTTATAACGTCGGTGTATTTATCCTGAATCGTTCCACGCTTCGAATCGCCATATTTAGTTTCGGTTTGCGAGTCGTCGATGTTTTGCGTTACAAATCGGTTGAAGAGTTCGGTTTTTTTGTTGGTGCTCGATTTAGGAGCGTTTTTATCTATCTTATTATCAGCTACCAGTTCATCTTTTTGTTTTTTGGGTTTATTCTCATTGTTTTTTTCAATATTGTAAGCCATTTGTTGGTATCTAAATGCTTCTTTTTTGTTTTTCAAACCATTGTATGCTTCTGCAATTCCCCAATAGGCGGGTAAAAAATTGGGATACTTTGCTCTGATTTTTTCAAAGTCAGCAATAGATTTTTTGTACATTTTAAGGCTGTTTTGCAACATTGCTTTGCGGTAAAAAGCTTCAATTTGGGTTGTATCCAACGAAACTACTTTTTCTAAATCGGCCAATGCATTGTTGTTATCGCCCAAGTTGGCACGCAATAAACCACGGTTGTAGAAGGCCAGCGGGCTACTTTTATCCATCGAAATAGCTTTATCGTAATCTTTCAAGGCTTCGCGGTAGTTTTTGCGTTGCACGTTTACAATACCTCGATTTATATAATCGCCTGGATTGGTGCTTTTCAGCTTAATTGCCTGACTGTAATTGGTATACGCACCTTCGATATTGTTTTTTTGTAATTTAAGTAATGCTAATGCACTCCAGGCCTGTGCGTTGGTACTGTCGGTTTTTGCATAATCGGTAAATGCTTTTTCGGCACTTACAGTATCTTTCATAAATAAATAAATGACTCCTTTTTCGTATAATAATTGTTTGTTTTTGGCACTTTGTCGGTTGTAAGTCGTCAAATCGGCCATGGCATCCTCGTATTTCTCGAGTCGAATAAAGGCATCCATTCGGTTAAGCAATAAATTGAGGCTATTAGGACTAAAATCGTAAGCGGTGGAAAAGTCTTTTACAGCATCCGAGTAATTTCCGGCACGGCGGTGTGCAAATCCGCGAATGTAATAGGCTTCGGGCAGAAAAGGATTACGTTCGATGGCTTCGGTAGCATCTAATTCTGCGCCTTTGTCGTCGCCCAATTGCACTTTAGCCATGGCGCGATACATGTAAGGTTCTGCTAAATAAGGTTTTATTTTTATAACCTGATTAAAATACTGTATAGAAAGCACATAATCTTCAAAATACAACGCATTCCGACCAATGGTCAGAATGCGTTCGGTATTCCATTGCCCAAAAGCAATGAATTGAATTGCACTAAAAACAAAAAGTACTAAATATTTTTTCATTCGAAAATCTTAATTCGTAACGATACAAAACGCTAAATTAAGATGATACAGGCAAATTATCCTTTTTGTATTCAAATATTTAAGTATATTTTATGTATTATGTATCTTATTGAGAGTTTTACCTCCACCTCACCCCCAAAAATTTTATATATAAAAAGCCCCAAACCCCTAAAGGGGATTTAAAGAGCGGTATTAAAAGCATTTCAGAATATCATGAAGTGTGTGAATTTTGGAGACGAAAGTAACTACACATCGCCTTTAGGGGCTTGGGGCAGTACTACTACTTCGCCAAAAAGTGTTGCCGACGACGCCGAAACAATTTTCACATGAATAAATTCACCTATTTTACGACCTTCGCGTGGAAAAATAACGACTTTACTCTGCGAAGTGCGTCCAAATAGCTGCTCTTTTGAGCGCTTCGAAAATCCTTCTACCATCACTTCAAAAATTTTACCAATGTCATTTTGGTTGCTTTGGTTGGCTATTTCGTTTTGCAATTTAATAATTTCGTCTAACCTGCGGAGTTTAACTTCTTCAGGTACATTGTCTTCCATTCGCTTAGCAGCAACTGTTCCAGGACGTTCGGAGTATTTAAACATAAATGCCATATCGAATTTTACTTCGCGCATTAAATCCAGCGTTAGTTGATGGTCTTCTTCTGTTTCGTCGGAAAAGCCACAAAATACATCGGTGCCAATAGCCACATCTGGAATCATGCGTCGCATGGCTGCAACCCTGTCCAAATACCATTCGCGGGTATATTTGCGATTCATTAGTTGCAATATCTTATTGCTACCCGACTGCACAGGCAGGTGAATAAAACGACAAATATTAGGATATTTGGCAATAACGGCAATGGTTTCGTCGGTCATATCTTTGGGATGAGGCGAGGTAAACCGAATGCGCATATCGGGCACCATTTCGGCAATAATGCTTAAAAGTTCAGGAAATTCAATTACTTTACCATCCTCTTGTGTAAATTTATAAGAGTTTACTGTTTGTCCGAGCAAGGTAACTTCTTTGTAATTTTTGGCTTTTAAATCCTGTATTTCTTTTAAAATGCTTGATACATCGCGGCTACGCTCACGTCCACGGGTATAGGGAACAATACAATAGGTGCAAAATTTGTCGCACCCACGCATAATCGAAACAAAGCCCGAAATAGAAGCGCCAATGCGGGTTGGCATTACATCTTTATAGGTTTCGGTTTTCGAAAGTTCAACATTAATCGCTTTTTCGCCATTTTCTACCGTATTAATAAGGTTGGGAATATCCAAATAAGCATCGGGACCTACCACAATGTTTACGCCGTGGTCGGTAATCAATTCGTCTTTCACACGCTCAGCCATGCAACCTATAACGCCAACTATCAGCCCTTTCTTTTTGCGCTTGAGCGAATTATAATATTTTAAACGTTGAATTACTTTTTGTTCGGCATTATCGCGCACCGAACAAGTATTTACAAAAATAGCGTTGGCATCGGTAATGTTGTCGGTTAGTTCAAATCCGTCCATTTCCATGATAGAAGCCACCACTTCGCTATCAGCCACATTCATTTGGCAGCCATAAGTTTCAATAAAGAGCTTTTTGTCGTTCAAAGCGGATTTAGAGTCCGTCGAAACAACTTTTTGTTCCATTTTTTCCATAAATAATTAATTTGTTTGTATTTAGCAATTACAAAGGTACGATTTATTCGTTTATGACAGAATACAGAATTGAATTTATACCATTATTTAACGCAATTTGGAAAAAGTCAATTAACTTGTTTTGGTTTTTTTAACACATTTTTTTATGCTACTTAAATATTTGATTATTAATGAACTAAAATATTTATATACCTGTCGACAGGTATATAATGACTTTTTTTTCGGTTTTTTTTAAGTCAACTATTGTGCAGTATAAAAATACGCCTTATCTTTGCAGAGTAAACAAACAGATAAATTTTTCATAGTTAAGGTTTAGGTTAAAATGTGGCAAAGGGGCGCTGTGAAGCGGCCCTTTGTTTTTATATCTATTCGAGATTAAATTTTGCGTATATTTGCATCTCAAATCAATACAAGCACTAAAATTTATGATCGGAACTATTGTCAATACACTCGCCGTCGTAGCAGGCGGAACTATCGGAATACTACTTAATAAAAGCCTGCACCCACGTTTCAAACAAATTTATTTTCAAGCCACCGGGTTATTTACCATTGCCATTGGGATACTTATGATGAAGGACATGCAAAATGTGCTAATCGTTGTTGCATCTATAGCTGTGGGAGCATTGCTTGGCGAGTGGATGCGTCTTGAAGATAGGGTAGAGGTGTTGAGTGAATTACTCAAAAAACGTTTGAAAATTGGTAACGAACGCTTTACAGAAGGATTGGTAACGGCTTTTATGCTTTTTTGTGTGGGAGCTATGACCATTGTTGGGGCGGTGGACGAGGGTATCGGACGCTCATCCGAAGTGTTGCTTACAAAATCGTTGATGGATGGATTTTCATCCATTTTATTAGCTTCAGCCTTTGGTGTGGGAGTTGTTTTTGCGGCAATTCCTTTATTTTTATTTCAGGGCGGTATAAGTTTGGTTGCTATGTATGCCGCTTCGTTTTTTAGTGCCGAAATTATTCAGGGATTAAGCTCCGTTGGCGGAGTATTATTAATAGGACTTGGAATAAATATATTAGAATTGAAGAAATTGCGTATTGTAAATATGCTTCCTGCACTCTTATTGGTAGTTTTATTTTTGTGGATAAGAGCTATTTAAGATACAATCTCTAACTCATTTATTCTTTGAAAATGTTTCAAATTTAGAGTTGCCAATGGTAATTTATAACTCATACTGGTTGCAGCAATCAAAATATCAGCCAAATCAATCATTTTGTTTTTCTTTCTTAGCTGTTTATAAATTTCAATTGCTTGAAGAGAAGATTGCAAATCAAAATCTATTACTTCAATGGAATCCAAAAATTCATTCCAAAAAGAATCTTGTTGTTTATTGCTACCCGAAAAGATTTCGAAATGCGTTATAATAGAAATTGCAAAATCATTTTCTGTAGAAGCTAATTTATAGAAATACGTGCTTTCTTTATTGACAGCTCGAAATAATTCAATTAATACTGAAGAATCTAAAAGTATCATGCTAATCTCGATTTATTAATAAGCTGTCTGATTGATTGGTATTCATCATATTCCACATCTGACCATGTTGGTGCTTTTAAAATCAAGGATTGTAAAGTGCTTGTCTTTGCTTGTTTCTTTGTAATAATCTCATTGTTAATGGTTGTATTCAACCTTTTTAGTTCAGAAACCGGAAGTTGCTTTACAATCGTTACTAAATCATTGTAGGCAATATTTAAATTTACATGCATGAGTCAATATTTTTTTTTTCAATGTTTTTTCGTTGCAAATATACAAAACTTCTATTTGATTGTATAACAAAACACATTTAAATATTGTTTGCAGATAAAAACCAGCTACGCTTTAAGTGGATTTTGAAACGAAGCTGGTAGTTTTTTTGTGGATAAAAGCCATTTACTAACTTTATCAACAGCTTGTTGAAACTTTTTTTATGGCTGTATCAAATTAGTTTTGTATTTTTGGTCTCCGATTTTGGTTCATCTGTTGATTGGTTCATCTGTTAAATAGTTCATCTATTAAATAGTTCATCTGTTAAATAGTTCATCTGTTAAATAGTTCATCTGTTGATTGGTTAATATAGAAATCTGGAAAAAGTAAAATGTTATTAGAATTAATCAATCAATCAACCAATTAATCAATTAATCAATCAACCAATTAACCAATCAACCAATTAACCAATCAACCAATTAACCAATCAACCAATTAACCAATCAACCAATCAACCAATCAACCAATCAACCAATCAACCAATCAACCAATCAACCAATCAACCAATCAACTAATTAACCAATTAACTAATTAACCAATCACAAATCACTAACAAAAAATATGGCCGAAAAGCGCAATTATTCAAAAAAAAATACCATTCAGCCTGTTCCTGCGAATGAATATGGCAAATTACCACCGCAAGCTCCCGAATTGGAAGAGGCTGTTCTTGGGGCTATTATGCTCGAAAAAGATGCTTATTCCATTGTTTCGGAAATTCTGAAGCCAGATTGTTTTTACAAAATGACGCATCAAAAGATTTTTGAAGCCATAATGACACTCGCTTTGCATCAAGAACCGATTGATATGCACACCGTTACGGAACAATTGCGCAAAAATGGTAATATCGACGATGTGGGAGGGGCATATTATATTACTTTGCTTACTGCTAAAGTTTCGTCAGCAGCTCACTTAGATTATCATGCACGTATTATTGTACAAAAATACTTAGCACGTGAGTTAATTCGTGTTTCTTCGGAAATTCAAACCAAAGCTTTTGACGACAAAACAGATGTGGACGATTTGATGCAGGAAGCGGAAGGTATGTTGTTCGAACTGTCGCAAAATAGTCAGAAAAAGGATGTTACCCAAATAAATCCGGTTATCGAAGAGGCTCGTAAACGTATGCAAATTGCTGCTACAAAGCAAGGAGCAAGTGGTGTGGCGAGTGGTTTTCATGCGTTAGACAAAATTACTTCGGGCTGGCAACGCTCCGACCTAATTATCATCGCTGCTCGTCCAGCAATGGGGAAAACGGCTTTTATTCTATCCATGGCAAAAAACATGGCGGTAGATAATAAAGCGCCTGTGGCTGTTTTTTCGCTCGAAATGTCGAATGTGCAATTGGTTAATCGTTTGATAATGAATGTGTGCGAACTCGAAGGGGAGAAAATTAAAAACGGTCAGCTAGAAAAATTCGAATGGGATAAATTTGACCGTGATATTAATAACTTGTTAGATGCGCCTGTTTTTGTAGACGATACGCCCAGTTTGTCGGTTTTCGAATTGCGAAGCAAAGCGCGCCGCCTAGTAAAAGAGCACAAAGTACAATGTTTGATTATTGACTATTTGCAGTTAATGAATGCCAGCGGAATGAGTTTCGGCAGCCGTGAACAGGAAGTAAGTATTATTTCCCGATCGCTCAAAGGTCTGGCTAAAGAGTTGGATATTCCGATTATTGCCCTATCGCAGCTAAATCGTGGTGTAGAGGGACGTACGGGACACGAAGGAAAACGTCCGCAATTGTCCGACCTTCGCGAATCGGGTGCTATTGAGCAGGATGCCGATATGGTGTGCTTTATTCACCGCCCTGAGTATTATAAAATTACCGAAGATGCGCAGGGAAATTCATTGATTGGTTTAGCCGAAATTATTGTGGCAAAACACCGTAATGGTGCAACTGGCGATGTATTGCTCAAGTTTAAAGGAACTTATGCCAAATTTATGAATAAAGATGATATCTCTGGCGACGACCAAGATAGCGGCTATCAAACTATTCCATCCAAAATGAATGACACATCGTTTTATGGTGAGGGACAGAAAAGTAATCCGGCTGCTTTGTTGGGTGGCAGTAGCAGCAGTATGGATGAACCTCCATTTTAAAAACCTATTGATAAAATCTCTTGATATATTGATAAACATTGGCTGTAAAAATGCAAAAAAATGACTAATTTTGCAGCTTTAAAACATAAAAGTATTAATTTAGAAATAAAACATTAAAAATCAATTAAATATGAGCAAAAAAGCATTGCTGATGATACTCGATGGCTGGGGATTAGGAAATGGTTCGAAAGCCGACATTATTTCAAACACACCAACTCCTTATTGGGATTCGTTGATGGCAAATTATCCAAATTCACATTTGCTTGCTTCGGGCGAGGATGTAGGTTTGCCCGATGGACAAATGGGAAACTCCGAAGTAGGACATTTAAATATTGGTGCAGGACGCGTTGTTTATCAGGATCTTGTGAAAATAAATATTGCTTGCCGCGATAATAGTATTCTGCAAAACCCCGAAGTGGTGAATGCTTACAGTTATGCTCGCGACAACAATAAGAAAATTCATTTCTTAGGGCTCGTTTCGGATGGCGGTGTACATAGCTCGCTCGACCATTTGCTCAAATTGGTGGATATTGCCAACGATTACAAGGCAGAGGCTTATGTTCATTGCTTTATGGACGGTCGCGATACCGACCCTAAAAGCGGAAAAGGATTTATCGAACAATTAGATAATTATACCCAAGGTACAACAACAAAAATTGCTTCGGTAATTGGTCGTTATTACGCTATGGACCGCGATAAACGTTGGGAACGTGTACGCAAATCGTATGATTTAATGGTCAATGGAGTGGGAGAGAGCGTTACCGATGTGGTGGCTGCCATGCAGGCTTCGTACGATGCGGGTGTTACCGACGAATTTATAAATCCTTTTGTTGTAGTTGATGCTAATGCAAATCCAGTAGCCAAAATTGAAGCGGGCGATGTGGTTATTTTCTTCAATTATCGCAACGACCGTGCTAAGGAGTTAACTGTTGTGCTTACGCAACAAGATATGCCTGAGGCAGGTATGAAAACCATTCCATTGGAATATTATTGTATGACTCCTTACGATTCGTCGTACAAGGGTTTGCATGTGTTTTTTAACAAAGATAATGTGCAAAATACACTTGGCGAATATGTTTCGAGCTTAGGAATGAAACAATTGCGTATTGCCGAAACAGAAAAATTTGCCCACGTTACCTTCTTTTTCTCTGGTGGTCGCGAAAGTGAATTCGAGGGCGAAGAACGTATTTTAGTTCCTTCACCCAAAGTGGCAACCTACGATTTGCAACCAGAAATGAGCGCCCCCGAAGTGGCTGAAAAACTGATTGCAGCCATTAAAACTCAAAAATTTGATTTTATTGCCCTCAACTTTGCCAATGGCGATATGGTAGGACATACAGGCATTCGCGAAGCTATTGTAAAAGCCGTTGAAACAATTGACAAGTATATGGGGCAAGTTATTGAAGCTGCCAAAGTCAATGATTATGAGGTAATTGTAATAGCCGACCACGGTAATGCCGACAATGCCGAAAACGCTGATGGTTCACCAAATACGGCTCATTCGCTCAATCCGGTACCGTTTATTTATGTAACGGACAACGAAGCTGCAAAAGTAGAAAATGGTATTTTGGCTGATGTGGCTCCTTCTATTTGTACTATTTTGGGCATTCCAAAACCAGTTGAAATGACGGGTCGTAGCCTAATTGTAAAGTAAAACCAATAGGCGAGTAGAGCCTAAAGCAAAATTTAAAAAACCACTGTTGGCTTAATGGCTTGCAGTGTTTTTTTTTATTGTTTAATTTTGAATTTCGATTTACGCATAATTTTTTTCTTGGTACGATATATCCACGAAGAATAACGAAAGAGTAAGAGCGCAATGAAAATAAAGGCTGCTTGATTGAATGTTTGTACCGAAATAGCTACTGCCACTAACGCCAACGCTACTAAAATGAGGTTAAATAGCTGGTAAAAAAAGATTTGAATACGCCATTTAGAAAACCAAATCATAAAAGCTGCAACTATATTTAGCGGATTGAGCCAAAGAATATTAAAATTGAATTTTACCAATGGATGAGTAGAAAAAAACATTAGAAAAAACACAATTGTTCCAGCAAGGCCAGTTGCCAAAAGTAAAAATGAATCAAAAATGGTATTGTATTTTTTATCAAAAACAATTTCGTAGGCCGATAGCAAAGCAATGAAAATGAGCAAAATAGAAAAAACATAAAATGGTTTGCTAAATAATCCTACTACCTCTTCTTCTTTCGATTCGGTTGAAACCAATATAGTTGTTTTGGCTATAAGTGGCCTTGTTTCGGTATTTTGATTGTTCGAAATACGCGCATTCAAAAATTCGTATTTAAGTATTTCGGGCAAAAACATACTTTGTAGTTGGGGCATGGTTTTATCAGCCTGAAAGCCAAAAATTAAATCGATACCAAAATGTAACCAAGTATCGTCGCCAATATAGTTCCCAATAGCCTGTCGGTAGGTTTTTGATTCGAACGACGATTGAAAAACAACGCGCCCATCTACGGCTCCCATTACTACGTCGCGTGGGCGGGTGGCGCAATTGTCGAAAACAAAATTGTAACGATATTGGCGGTTTTCGGGCTTGTAGTTCTGCAATAATTGTTCTATTAACCGTTTCGTTTCGCTGGGACGTAAATTTAAAATATGCTCCCAAACTACAGAATTACGACTTTTATATTCGGGTAAAAAATCGGACGTGTTTTGTACGCCTAACAAATAATCGGTTTTGCCGCGAATAAATTTGTAATAAAAATTTTCGGTATTAAAACTAAAAAGTCCCCAATTAAAAATAAAGTCGTAACCATTCAGTTTATCAACTACGCGTATGCCCGAATGTCCAAATTTTGCATATACCTCAGCACCTGGCGAGCAGGTAATTAAGCTTACTTGCAGCGAATCACTAAATGCAATTTCTTGTGCTTTTAGTTGCATTGCAAATAAGGCAATTAATAGAATTATGGTAATTTGTTTCATGCGTAATTTGTTCGAATCTGTAACTATTTGTTTTACAAAAGTATGTAATTTAATTTGTTTTTTAAAATATAAGTAATCTAAATCTAATAATGTTATATTTCTTAAATACTATTTTTTCGACCCCCAAACCCCCAAAGGGGGCTAAATACTGCAAATATGAGGTTATATGGGTTATAATAAATTATATAGAATTGGTCTTAAAGCCCCTTTCGGGGGTTTGGGGGTCATATTCAAAATATATCATTAAATACTATTTATTACTTGCACTACGAAATACAAAAATGTTTGCTTCAATTAAAACACAAAAATACTTTAAATCCTATTTTCCAAAAAAGGATATTTATTCATTAATTCTTGTTTTTTAGAAATTAAATGCTTTTTAAAATTCTCATAATCAGTAGTTTCTGTATGAATAGGGCGATGCGAAAGTGCATTTTTATACTGATTTACTTCATTCATACATATTTCAGTTGTGTTTTCAAAAAAAGTATTCGAAAACCGATTAAAAATATAATCTACAGCCACTTGTGAGGGATGAAGCATATCAGGAGCATAGAAACGATAGTCGCGCAATTCGTCCATTACCAGTTCGTACGCCGGAAAATAATGTGTATTTTTATTGGTCTTAACAATTTCTTGTATGGCTTGTAAAAGAATTCCTTTGCTTATGTTGTTTTCCGTAGGTCCATCCTTCCAATGGCGTACTGGACTAACTGTAAATATGATTTTTAGCTGCGGATTTAGTATAGATAGCTCCGCAATAATATTTTTATACTGTTCCACAATTAGCTCTGGGCTCAATCTTAACCGCCTAAAATTTGCAGCTGGTACTTTGTGACAGTTCGCCACAACTTGTTCGTTTTCAGCTTGTTTATATATCCAAGCTGTTCCAAAAGTGAGAATCAGAAAATCAACATTTTTTAAATTTTGGGCTGCTAATGCAAGTCGATTATTTATTTTTTCCAAACAACTCGCTGCCTTTATATCCGAAAACAGTGTACTATGCATATAGCTGCCCCATAGTGAGTTATGTAGAAATAAGTCCTTTTGAGTAAACACTTTATTTTGTATCAAAAATTGAATAGCTTCGGCAATAGAGGCCGGATTAAACAGCACGCCAAACGGATTGATATCTACATCGAAACACGCATTTTGAAGTTTCATCCCTATATTTTCGGAAAAACAAGATCCTAAGGTAATTATTTTAGATGCGTAATCAATTTTATTTGCCGAAGGCTGAATATCGATTTTTGTAGTGAACATGTACGCTGTTTTTTTATACAAAAGTAATAAAATTAATTAAATGCGATTTTATAATTTGAACATTCAAGGTTCTACACTGTTTAGGTTACTGTTAGTTTAAAAATTTAAGTTTATAAAAATATGTCTTTATTAGAAGCATTTAATTGGCGCTACGCCACCAAAAAGTTTGATTCGACAAAAGTTGTTGATAATCAAATTGTTGAAAACATTATAGAAGCAGCCCGATTGGCACCTACTTCATCAGGCTTACAGCCATTTCAGGTTTTCGTTATTACCAATCAAGAATTAAAAGAAAAAATTGTACCCATTTCGTATGGACAAGAAATGTCGGCGCAATGCTCTCATTTATTGGTATTTGCCGTGTGGGATAATTATACCGACGAACGCATTGATAAAATTTACAAATACACAACCGAAGAGCGCAATATGCCTGCCGACCGATACGATGCGTATAAACAACGCCTCAAAGAAGGTTTTGCCAAACGTACTGCCGAACAAAACTTTGAACATGCAACGCGTCAAACCTATATTGCTTTGGGCTTTGCAATGGCCGAAGCAGCTGTAAGTAAAGTTGATACAGTTCCAATGGAAGGTTTTATGCCCAACGAACTCGATATTCTTTTGAGTTTAAAAGAAAAGGGCTTGAAAAGCGTTTGCATGTTGCCATTGGGTTATAGAGATACAGAAAACGATTGGTTGGCTACGCTCAAAAAAGTGCGTCACCCCAAGTCGGAATTTGTAACATATATCGATTAAGAATAGCTGAAATTAGATTTTTATTTAATTGTTACTGATTTTTTGTATCATTGCATGCAACATAAAAGCATTGTAATCCATCAATAAGTTGTAAGATTTATTTTTTTATCAAAAACAATTAAAAATTAAATAAAGTATGAAACGGATATTTTTGTTTGCATTACTTTCTACGGCATTATTTGCTTGTAAAAAGGAAGACGCAATAACAGAGGCAACAGTAGTAAAAATGGGAACCATTGAGAATCCATCTCAGTTGACTAATTTTTATTTGAATCAAGACGATAGCGTTCGTGTATGGATTCTCAATAGCGAAATAAAGTATTATCGACCCAAAAATAATCAACGGGTTATTATGGAGTACGTTATTCTTTCGAATAAGGCAACGGGAAGCAGTTACAGTCATGATGTAAAACTAAATGATGTGTATGAGGTGCTTACCAAAGGTATTTTCGATGTTACTACTGCTACACAAGATAGTATTGGAAACGACCCCGTAGTGATAAACGATATGTGGGTTTCGGGCGATTATTTGAATGTTGAATTTATTTATCCGGGATATTCGAAAACGCATTTTATCAATTTGGTTAGCGATTCGATTAAAAACAAAACTTATACGGATAATAAGGCTCATGTTGAATTTCGCCACAATGCCAACGACGATTATCCGTCGATAAATATAAGTGGAATTGTAAGTTTCAATATCAGTAAATTGAAAGTTGTAGGTGTAAATAGTGTTGATTTTGTGGTACATACCAACGAATTTGGTAACACTACAACCAACAGAACCTATAATTTTACTTATAAATATGGTGCTGCTTCGGCTGTACCATACACATCGACTAAACGATTGACAATTCCAACTCGAAAAGCGGTTGTTCGGTAAATTGTTCGTTTAATTTTGCAAAATGAAAGTCCGTCAAATTCGTTTGCACGGACTTTTATTTTTTATACCAAGATATTTTGTATATTTGCAGGTAAGTAATGGGACGAATATAATATACCATTTTTAATATTTACCTCACCCTAACCCTCTCCTTGAGGACATAGCCGTCAAGCTAAGAAATATTTTTAAGAAGGGGTTATTTCATTTAGTGGTTTATTTACTGCCCCTAACCCCTAAAGGGGAACAGAAATTAGTATTGATAATTACAATATCAGATTGGTTGTTTTT